>OKJB01000320.1_pt1 | contig 9267 bp, 8 predicted proteins | sample 1611281 | NCBI WGS metagenome assembly OKJB01 (sample SAMN04436726, study PRJEB24849) | human gut metagenome | biome: human gut; feature: NICU; material: stool | host: Homo sapiens | place: USA: Saint Louis, MO | collected 2010-11-03 | reverse complement strand
GAACCAAGGGTTCAAGGGTTACAGCCTGCGGCGGCATCTCGGAGATTCCCTTCTTTAGTTCGCATTATCCCAACACTCCTGTTTTCGGCTGCTGCCGCCCTGTATTACACTTCCTCGTACTGTTTCGCTTGCTCGTAATGAGACCTGTATGACCCTACAGCCTGATATCCCGCTCTCCAGACAGCATATTCGCCAGCAGATCCGCGAGCGTCGCCGCGCGCTCAGCCCGGAGCAACAGCGCCTGTTTGCCCAACAGGCCGCCGAGCGGATGATGGCCTGGCCGCCGGTCGTACTCGCTCATACCGTGGCGCTGTTCCTCTCCTTTGACGGCGAGCTGGACACCCAGCCGCTAATTGACCAGCTATGGCGCGCCGGCAAACGGGTGTATCTGCCGGTGCTGCATCCGTTTAGCCCCGGAAACCTGTTGTTTTTACACTACCATCCACAGAGCCAACTGATAGTGAATCGCCTGAAAATCCGCGAACCGAAGCTCGATGTGCGGGACGTGCTGCCGCTCGCTGAACTCGATGTGCTGGTGACCCCGCTGGTGGCCTTCGATGTCAGTGGCCAACGGCTGGGAATGGGCGGCGGTTTTTACGACCGGACGCTGCAAAACTGGCAGCAGTATCGCCTGCAGCCGGTAGGCTACGCGCACGACTGCCAGCAGGTGGATAGCCTGCCAAGCGAACAGTGGGATATCCCGTTACCAGCGGTGATCACCCCGGGAAAAACCTGGAGTTGGTCGGCACGCGAGGACGAGAATTTCAGCCTGGAAAGTATTAACAAAAAAACGGGCAGGTACTCGTCCTGCCCGAGAGGCAAAAATAATTAGAACAGCAGACGGGCGCGGATAGTCCCCGGGATCGCTTTCATTGCCTGCAGCGCCTGCTGGGCAACATCTTCTTCCGCTTCAATATCAATAACCACGTAGCCCATCTGCGGCGACGTTTGCAGATACTGCGCGGCAATGTTGATGCTCTGCGCGGCGAAGATCTGGTTGATGGCGGTCAGGACGCCCGGCCGGTTCTCATGGATATGCAGCAGACGGCGGCCGCCATGCAGCGGCAGAGAAACTTCCGGGAAGTTAACTGCCGACAGGGTTGACCCGTTGTCAGAGTACTTCGCCAGCTTACCAGCCACTTCCAGACCGATGTTCTCCTGCGCTTCCTGGGTCGAACCGCCGATATGCGGAGTCAGGATCACGTTATCAAACTCGCACAGTGGCGAAGTGAAGGGGTCGCTGTTGGTGGCGGGTTCTGTCGGGAAGACGTCGATAGCCGCCCCGGCCAGATGCTTACTCGCCAGCGCATCGCATAGCGCCGGAATATCCACCACGGTACCGCGGGAGGCGTTGATCAGCAGCGCGCCCGGCTTCATCAGCGCCAGCTCTTCCGCACCCATCATGTTTTTGGTGGAGGTGTTTTCCGGCACGTGCAGGCTGACCACATCGCTCATGTTCAGCAGGTCGGAGAGATGCTGAACCTGGGTGGCGTTGCCGAGCGGCAGTTTATTTTCAATATCATAGAAGAAGACATGCATCCCCAGCGATTCCGCCAGAATGCCGAGCTGGGTACCGATATGGCCGTAACCGATAATCCCCAGTTTCTTGCCGCGCGCTTCAAAGCTGCCGACTGCCAGCTTATTCCATACGCCGCGATGCGCCTTGGCGTTGGCTTCCGGCACGCCGCGCAGCAGCAGCAGCAGCTCACCGATGACCAGCTCGGCCACCGAACGGGTATTCGAGAATGGCGCGTTAAACACCGGAATACCGCGCTTCGCGGCGGCGTTCAGATCGACCTGGTTGGTACCGATGCAGAAGCAACCCACGGCAACCAGTTTTTCCGCCGCGGCGAAAATCTCTTCAGTCAGATGGGTACGGGAACGCAGGCCGATGAAATGGGCATCACGGATCGACGCTTTCAGCTGTTCGGAGTCCAGCGCGCCTTTATGAAATTCAATGTTGGTGTAACCTGCTGCGCGAAGGCTATCGATTGCCTTTTGATGCACACCTTCAACCAGCAGAAATTTAATCTTGTCTTTTTCCAGTGATACCTTAGCCATTTCCCCGTCCTGTTTTGTCTTAACTGATGTCGTGCTGAACGAAAGTTCGTCTCAGCAACATATCAAAAAAAACTATCGCGGCAATATGAACGTTTGCGTCGCCGTCCTGAAGAAATGTCATCCAGAGGGAAATGACAGGACAAAACACCAGAAAGAAGATTAATGGTAGCGTGTTAATCAGAATGGTTGCATAAATGTGACAGAAGTCACCAAATTGCACCAGGTGAAAAAATATTTGCAAGGGAGCCGACTGGCTCCCTGCGGACAGACTATTTTACGATGGTTTTCACGCCATCGGCCGTACCGATCAGTGCCACGTCGGCCCCGCGGTTGGCGAACAGCCCTACGGTCACGACGCCAGGGATGCCATTGATGGCATTCTCCAGCGCGACAGCATCAAGAATTTCCAGACCATGCACGTCCAGGATGACGTTGCCGTTATCGGTCACCACGCCCTGACGGTACTCCGGACGACCGCCCAGCTTGACCAGTTGACGCGCGACGGCGCTGCGCGCCATCGGAATGACTTCAACCGGCAGCGGGAATGCGCCGAGAATATCAACCTGCTTGGAGGCATCGGCGATGCAGATAAATTTATCGGCGACCGAAGCGATAATCTTCTCACGGGTCAGCGCCGCGCCGCCGCCTTTGATCATTTGCATATGGCCGTTGATCTCATCCGCGCCATCAACATAGATCCCCAGGCGATCGACACTGTTGAGATCGAAGACGGGGATCCCGAGGCTTTTGAGCTTTTCGGTAGAGGCATCGGAGCTGGAGACCGCGCCTTCAATCTGCCCCTTCATCGTGCCCAGCGCGTCAATAAAATGGGCCGCCGTCGAGCCGGTGCCTACGCCGACAATGGTCCCTGGCTGTACGTATTGCAGCGCCGCCCAACCTACTGCTTTTTTCAGTTCATCCTGCGTCATAATTATGGTCCGAGATGTGAATGCCTGTGGCGCATTATAGAACATCGACAGTGGAAATGTCCCTGCGATGCAGATCACACAACTGAGCAGACCAATTTCGTCTGTATCAAATAAAAATTTATGTCATAGTGCGAGATAACGATTAGTTATGGGGGCACGCCAGAATAATGAAACGACCGGACTACAGGACACTACAAGCGCTGGATGCGGTGATTAGGGAACGAGGATTTGAGCGCGCCGCGCAGAAGCTATGTATTACCCAGTCCGCCGTCTCACAGCGTATTAAGCAGCTGGAAAATATGTTCGGTCAACCGCTGCTGGTGCGCACCGTGCCGCCACGCCCCACCGAGCAGGGGCAAAAGCTGCTGGCCCTGTTACGCCAGGTTGAACTGCTGGAAGAAGAGTGGCTGGGCGACGAGCAGACCGGCTCCACGCCGCTGCTGTTGTCGCTGGCGGTGAACGCCGACAGTCTGGCCACCTGGCTGCTGCCGGCGCTGGCCAATGTTCTGTCAGACTCCCCTATTCGTCTTAACCTGCAGGTGGAAGATGAAACCCGCACCCAGGAGCGCTTGCGCCGTGGGGAAGTGGTGGGCGCAGTGAGTATCCAGCCGCAGGCGCTGCCAAGCTGTCTGGTGGATCAGCTCGGCGCGCTCGATTACCTGTTTGTCGCCTCAAAAGAGTTTGCGCAACGCTATTTCCCGAACGGCGTGACGCGTTCTGCGCTGCTGAAAGCGCCAGTCGTCGCCTTTGATCATCTGGACGATATGCATCAGGCGTTCCTGCAGCAAAACTTCGACCTGCCGCCGGGTAGCGTCCCCTGCCACATCGTTAACTCATCAGAAGCCTTCGTGCAGCTGGCGCGCCAGGGCACTACCTGCTGTATGATCCCGCATCTGCAAATCGAAAAAGAGCTGAAAAGCGGCGAGCTTATTGACCTCACGCCCGGTCTGTTCCAGCGTCGTATGCTGTACTGGCACCGCTTTGCGCCGGAAAGCCGCATGATGCGCCGGGTGACCGATGCGCTTATTGATTACGGCCACAAAGTGCTGCGTCAGGATTAAATCCCCGGCATAAAAAAAGCCACTTCCCGGAAGTGGCTTTTTTGTTTCTATCGCTTACTGCGCTGGTTTCGGCTCTTCCGCCGGTTTCGCCGGCGCGGCTGGCGCGGCGGCCTGAGCTGGCTGCAGCTCAAAGACCACGTCAACCTGGTCGTCAAACTGGATAGTCGCCTGCTCGTAGGTTTCCTGGGCTGAAACCGGCGCAGCGTCAGCGGCCTTCATCATACGCACCATCGGGCTCGGCTGATAGTTGGAGACGTGGTAGCGCACGCTGTAGACCGGCCCCAGCTTGCTGTGGAAGCCAGCCGCCAGCTCCTGTGCCTGATGCACCGCGTCATCGATCGCCGCTTTACGCGCCTTATCCTTGTAGGCATCCGGTTGCGCAACGCCCAGCGAAACGGAGCGGATTTCGTTCAGTCCCGCCTTCAGCGCGCCGTCCAGCAGGCCGTTAAGTTTATCCAGCTGGCGCAACGTCACTTCCACGGTGCGCACCGCCCGATAGCCTTTGAGAATGCTTTTCCCGTTCTGATAGTCATAATCAGGCTGGGTACGCAGATTCGCAGAGCTAATGTCTTTTTTCGCGATACCACTCTTTTCAAGGAAAGAGAGATACTGCGCGACGCGATCGTCTGCCTGCTTTTTCGCCGATGCGGCATCTTTCGCCGCGACGTTCACTTCGATCGCCAGGGTGGCAATATCCGGAACCGCGGCAACGCTTGCTGTGCCTGAAGTCACAATGTGCGGACCGTCTGGCAATTCGTTTGCCTGTGCCGCCATTGTGCTAAATCCGAGTGCTGCCGCCAGGGCTAAGACTTTTAACTTCACTGTCGTTTCTCCATGTTACTTAAATCGCCCTTACGGGACGCATGCCAGCAAGCTTAGCGCGTACAGCAGGAAAGTCCATCGGACAACGCTTAGTTGAGCAACGCCAGGATATGGCCGACGCCCTCTTTTGCCAGCTGAAATGCAATAAACCACATGACGGCGCCGACCACAATATTGATGATCCGCTGGGCTTTGGCGGTACGCAGCCGCGGCGCCAGCCAGGCGGCTAACAGCGCCAGGCCAAAGAACCACAGGAAAGAGGCGCTAATGGTCCCCAGCGCAAACCAGCGCTTCGGCTCCACCGCCAGCTGCCCTCCCAGGCTGCCCAGCACCACAAAGGTATCCAGGTAAACATGCGGGTTCAGCCAGGTGACCGCCAGCATAGTTATAATGATTTTCCAGCGCCCCTGCTGCATCACCTCGGCGCTGGCGAGCTCAAGATTCTGACTGAACGCCGTTTTCAGTGCGCCGAAGCCATACCACAACAAAAAGGCCACGCCGCCCCAGGTCACTATCGCCAGCAGCCATGGGGATTGCATCAGCAGCGCGCTACCGCCAAAAATACCGGCGCAGATCAACAGCAAGTCGCTGACCGCGCACAGCAGGGCAATCATCAGGTGATACTGACGACGGATCCCCTGATTCATCACAAAAGCATTTTGCGGGCCAAGCGGCAAAATCATTGCCGCTCCCAGGGCAAGTCCCTGAAAGTAATAGGTAAACATAAGGATTTTTCCGCTGTGTTCGAGAGTGGCGCTGACTATAACGCGAATGGATTATTAGCGGAAATTGAAAGTATTAATCATTAATAAGCTAAGCTAATAGTGAGCCATTAAAAAAGGCCGGCATGGCCGGCCTGACTCTGTCAGTGATGATTTACTCTGCTTTTTCCGGCAGTTGTACCACATGAACATCCATCTGCGGATACGGGAAACTGATGCCGTTAGCGTCGAAATCACGCTTAATACGCTCCAGCACGTCCCAGTAGACGTTTTGCAGATCGCTGCTTTTGCTCCACACGCGAACCACGAAGTTCACCGATGAGGCGCCAAGTTCGTTCAGGCGTACGGTCATTTCGCGATCGCGCAGAATACGATCGTCAGATTCGATAATCGAGGTCAGCAGCTGCTTCACCTTGTCGATATCAGCATCGTAGGATACGCCAATGATAAACTCATTGCGGCGCGCCGGTTCGCGGGAGAAGTTAATGATGTTGCCGGCGATGATTTTGCCATTCGGCACCACCACGATTTTGCCATCTGCGGTACGCAGGGTGGTGGAGAAAATCTGCACGTTCTGCACGGTGCCGGCGATACCGCCGAGATCGACATATTCACCCGCGCGGAACGGGCGGAACATCACCAGTAGTACGCCTGCGGCAAGGTTCGACAGCGATCCCTGCAGTGCTAAACCCACCGCCAAACCGGCGGCACCCAGCACAGCAATGACCGAGGCGGTCTGCACGCCTACCCGGCCCAGGGCGGCAATCAGGGTGAAGGCGATAACCGCGTAACGCACCAGCGCCGAGAGAAAATCAGCAACGGTGGCATCAATCTTACGCGCCAGCATCAGGCGGTTGACGGTGTTAGAGACGATGCGCGCCACGATCATCCCGATGACCAGGATAACGATCGCCGCCACGATGTTGACGGCATAGCTCAGCAGCAGCTCCTGGTTGCGTGCCAGCCACGTCCCGGCGTTGTTGATGCTATCGACAACGTTCAAATCTTCCATTTAACATTCCTTATGAATCCCCGAACGGGGAAGTAAATAACTCAGCCTGCAACAGGGCAGTCAGGTTATAGGGTAAACAATAAGTGCACGTTTTGCCAAATGGATCACATTTTTCCTGCACGCTATCCTGTTGTTAAAGTAATAAAAAAGCCCGCATTGCTGCGGGCTTCAGGGTAAGAAACAGATTTTTCTTACAGAACGTCGATCGCGTTCAGCTCTTTAAATGCCTGCTCCAGACGGGTCACCATGGAAGTCTGTGCAGCACGCAGCCATACGCGCGGATCGTAGTATTTCTTGTTCGGCTGGTCTTCGCCTTTCGGGTTGCCCAGCTGGCCCTGCAGGTAAGCTTCGTTAGTTTTGTAGTACTGCAGGATACCGTCCCAGGTCGCCCATTGGGTGTCGGTATCGATGTTCATTTTCACTACGCCGTAGCTGACGGAGTCTTTGATTTCCTGAGCGGAAGAACCGGAACCGCCGTGGAAGACGAAGTTCAGGCTGTTGTGCGGCAGGTTGTGTTTCTTGGAAACATATTCCTGAGAGTCGCGCAGGATGGTCGGAGTCAGAACCACGTTACCCGGTTTGTACACGCCGTGTACGTTACCGAAGGAAGCGGCAATGGTGAAGCGCGGGCTGATTTTGCTCAGCTCGGTGTAGGCGTAATCCACATCTTCCGGCTGAGTGTACAGGGCGGAAGCGTCCATGTGGCTGTTGTCCACGCCGTCTTCTTCGCCGCCGGTGCAACCCAGTTCGATTTCCAGGGTCATGTCCATTTTGGCCATGCGCGCCAGGTATTTAGAGCAGATTTCGATGTTTTCGTGCAGGGACTCTTCAGACAGGTCGATCATGTGAGAAGAGAACAGCGGTTTACCGGTAGCGGCGAAGTGTTTTTCACCGGCGTCCAGCAGACCGTCGATCCACGGCAGCAGTTTCTTCGCGCAGTGGTCAGTGTGCAGGATAACCGGCACGCCGTAGTGCTCAGCCATCTGGTGCACGTGGTGCGCGCCAGAGATAGCGCCGAGGATAGCAGCACCCTGAGGAACGTCAGTTTTCACGCCTTTACCTGCGATGAACGCGGCGCCGCCGTTAGAGAACTGAACGATAACCGGAGAGCGAACTTTCGCAGCAGCTTCCAGAACGGCGTTGATGGAGTCAGTACCTACGCAGTTTACCGCCGGCAGTGCAAAGTTGTTTTCTTTCGCTACCTGGAACACTTTCTGAACGTCGTCGCCAGTGATGACGCCCGGTTTTACGAAATCAAAAATTTTAGACATGTTACTTAGTCCTGTATCTGTATCTTCGACCGTTGAAGAAGGTTCGCGAGCCCTTAAGCGCGCTGAAAAACAGGCGGGTTTCCCCGCCTGAACTGAATTACTGCTTAGCGCGCTCTTCGAGCATCGCTACTGCCGGCAGGACTTTGCCTTCGACGAATTCAAGGAATGCGCCGCCGCCAGTGGAGATGTAGGAGATTTTGTCAGCGATGCCGAACAGGTCGATCGCTGCCAGGGTGTCACCGCCGCCGGCGATGGAGAAACCTTCGCTGTCCGCGATAGCGTTAGCCACGATTTCAGTCCCTTTACGGAAGTTCGGGAATTCGAATACGCCAACCGGGCCGTTCCACAGGATGGTTTTGGCGTTTTTCAGGATGTCGGCCAGTTTCTGTGCGGAAACGTCGCCAAGGTCCAGAATCTGCTCGTCATCTTTGATGTCGTTAACAGATTTCAGGGTTGCCGTTGCGGTTTCGGAGAACTCGGTCGCCACGCGAACGTCCGTCGGAACCGGGATATCACAGGTGCTCAGCAGGCGCTTAGCTTCATCAACCAGGTCTGCTTCGTACAGGGATTTACCGACGTTGTGGCCCTGGGCAGCAACGAAGGTGTTGGCGATACCGCCGCCGACGATCAGCTGGTCAGCGATTTTAGACAGGGAATCCAGCACGGTCAGTTTGGTGGACACTTTAGAACCACCCACGATAGCGACCATCGGACGAGCCGGCTCTTTCAGCGCTTTACCCAGCGCGTCCAGTTCAGCGGCCAGCAGCGGGCCTGCGCACGCCACGTCAGCAAATTTGCCGATGCCGTGGGTGGAAGCCTGCGCGCGGTGCGCAGTACCGAAAGCATCCATCACGAACACGTCGCACAGCGCGGCGTATTTTTTGGACAGCGCTTCGTCGTCTTTTTTCTCGCCTTTGTTGAAGCGAACGTTTTCCAGAACCACCAGCTCACCGGCAGCCACTTCCACGCCATCCAGGTAGTCTTTAACCAGACGTACCGGGTTGGACAGTTTGTCTTTCAGGTAATTAACAACCGGCAGCAGAGAGAATTCTTCGTTGTACTCGCCTTCGGTCGGACGACCCAGGTGAGAAGTAACCATGACTTTCGCGCCCTGCTTCAGCGCCAGTTCAATGGTCGGCAGAGATGCACGGATACGTGCGTCGCTGGTTACTTTCCCGTCTTTAACTGGTACGTTCAGATCCGCACGGATAAAAACGCGTTTACCAGCCAGATCCAGATCGGTCATCTTAATTACAGACATGGTGAATCCTCTCGTTGATTCATAAAGTTTTGTCGACGTTTATGCGTCGAACCTGAAACCAATAGCCGCCATCGCTAACGTCGTGTCGAGCATTCGGTTAGCAAAGCCCCATTCGTTATCGCACCAGA
>OKJB01000317.1_pt1 | contig 9375 bp, 8 predicted proteins | sample 1611281 | NCBI WGS metagenome assembly OKJB01 (sample SAMN04436726, study PRJEB24849) | human gut metagenome | biome: human gut; feature: NICU; material: stool | host: Homo sapiens | place: USA: Saint Louis, MO | collected 2010-11-03 | reverse complement strand
CTTCCAGGGTTGCTTTTTCCAGCTCCATACCGATCTCTTCAGAGATTACGGTACCGCCAGTCAGGGTTGCGATATCCTGCAGCATAGCTTTACGACGATCGCCGAAGCCCGGAGCTTTAACCGCAGCAACTTTCACGATGCCACGCATGGTGTTAACAACCAGAGTTGCCAGTGCTTCGCCTTCAACATCTTCAGCGATGATCAGCAGCGGTTTACCTGCTTTGGCAACAGCTTCCAGAACCGGCAGCATTTCGCGGATGTTGGAGATTTTCTTGTCAGCCAACAGGATGAACGGGCTTTCCAGTTCTACTGCGCCAGTTTCCGGCTTGTTGATGAAGTAAGGAGACAGGTAGCCACGGTCGAACTGCATACCTTCAACCACGTCCAGTTCGTCCTGCAGACCGGTACCGTCTTCAACGGTGATCACGCCTTCTTTACCGACTTTGTCCATCGCTTCAGCGATCAGTTTACCTACGGTTTCGTCGGAGTTAGCAGAGATGGTACCAACCTGAGCAATCGCTTTAGAGTCAGAGCACGGTACGGACAGCGCTTTCAGTTCTTCAACTGCAGCGGTAACTGCTTTGTCGATACCACGTTTCAGGTCCATCGGGTTCATGCCCGCAGCAACAGCTTTCAGACCCTCAGTGATGATAGCCTGAGCCAGTACGGTTGCAGTGGTGGTACCGTCGCCTGCAGCGTCGTTCGCTTTAGAGGCAACTTCTTTCACCATCTGCGCACCCATGTTTTCGAACTTGTCTTCCAGTTCGATTTCACGAGCAACGGAAACACCATCTTTGGTGATGGTCGGTGCACCGAAAGATTTATCCAGAACTACGTTACGGCCTTTCGGACCGAGGGTAACTTTCACTGCATCTGCCAGTACGTTTACGCCGCGCAGCATTTTCACACGAGCGTCGTTACCGAATTTTACGTCTTTAGCTGCCATTATCTTTATTCCTTAAATTCGTATGTTCAGTGTCGTGCGCGGATTACGCTTCAACAATTGCCAGAATGTCGCTTTCGGACATGATCAACACTTCTTCATTGTCGATCTTCTCAGATTTCACACCGTAGCCATCGTTGAAAATAACGATGTCGCCAACTTTCACATCCAGCGGCTTCACTTCGCCATTTTCAAGGATACGGCCATTGCCGACAGCCAGCACTTCGCCGCGGGTGGATTTAGCCGCTGCAGAGCCGGTCAGAACGATGCCGCCAGCAGATTTAGTTTCAACTTCTTTACGCTTGACGATCACGCGATCATGCAATGGACGAATATTCATTGATAACTCTCCTTTGAGAAAGTCCGTATCTGTTATGGGTGACGCCGGAGCTTACGTGGTTTCCCGGCTGGTGACCAGAGAAATGGGGATGAGGCTTCGCCCCTTCAAGGGGGAAAAAGAAAAAAAATTCTGATCAGCACAAAATCGGGTGAAAACCCTGATTCACCTCACATTTCATCGCTATTTCTTCATCACCGTCATAAGCGAATCTGATTGTGCTACCATCGAAAATCTACGCAGTTGCCCAAAATTTGGGCGCAATCGGACATCAACCCATGAGTGGACTCAAACAAGAACTGGGGCTGGCCCAGGGCATCGGCCTACTATCGACGTCATTATTAGGCACTGGCGTGTTTGCCGTTCCTGCGTTAGCTGCGCTAGTAGCAGGCAATAACAGCCTGTGGGCGTGGCCCGTTTTGATTATCTTAGTGTTCCCGATTGCGATTGTGTTTGCGATTCTGGGTCGCCACTATCCCAGCGCAGGCGGCGTCGCACACTTCGTCGGTATGGCGTTTGGTTCGCGGCTTGAGCGAGTCACCGGCTGGTTGTTTTTATCGGTCATTCCCGTGGGTTTGCCTGCCGCGCTACAAATTGCTGCCGGATTCGGCCAGGCAATGTTTGGCTGGCATAGCGGGCAACTGTTGTTGGCAGAACTCGGTACGCTGGCGCTGGTGTGGTATATCGGTACTCGAGGTGCCAGTTCCAGTGCTAATCTACAAACAGTTATTGCCGGGCTTATCGTCGCACTGATTGTCGCTATCTGGTGGGCGGGCGATATCAAACCTGCGAATATCCCCTTCCCTGCGCCAGGAAATATCGAACTTACCGGGTTATTCGCTGCGTTATCAGTGATGTTCTGGTGTTTTGTCGGTCTGGAAGCATTTGCCCATCTTGCCTCGGAATTTAAAAATCCAGAGCGTGATTTTCCTCGTGCTTTGATGATTGGCCTGCTGCTGGCAGGATTAGTCTATTGGGGCTGTACGGTAGTCGTCTTACACTTCGACGCCTATGGTGAACAAATGGCGGCGGCAGCATCGCTTCCCAAAATTGTAGTGCAGTTATTCGGTGTAGGAGCGTTATGGATTGCCTGCGTAATTGGCTATCTGGCCTGCTTTGCCAGTCTCAACATTTATATACAGAGCTTCGCCCGCCTGGTCTGGTCGCAGGCGCAACATAATCCTGACCATTACCTGGCACGCCTCTCTTCTCGCCATATTCCGAATAATGCCCTCAATGCGGTGCTCGGCTGCTGCGTGGTGAGCACGTTGGTGATTCATGCTTTAGAGATCAATCTGGACGCTCTTATTATTTATGCCAATGGCATCTTTATTATGATTTATCTGTTATGCATGCTGGCAGGCTGTAAATTATTGCAAGGACGTTATCGACTACTGGCAGTGGTTGGCGGGCTATTATGCGTTCTGTTACTGGCAATGGTCGGCTGGAAAAGTCTCTACGCGCTGATCATGCTGGCGGGGTTATGGCTGTTTCTGCCAAAACGAAAAACGCCGGAAAATGGCATAACCACATAATCCGGCGTTTCGACATTAATCCTGGCGATCGTCTTTATGATCAAGGCGGTCGCGGTCATCATCCTTTCGCTGGTACTCACCATCAAAAGTATTACCGCCACCGGTCCCGGCGCTAAAACCGCCACCTGGCATACGGGAAAAACGCAGATGAGGCATCAACTTCACTGTCAGATGCTTTTGCACCGGCGGTAATAAAAGAAGCAAACCGAGGAAATCGGTGAAAAAGCCCGGTAATAAAAGCAGCAAACCGGCAATGATCAGCGAAACACTTTTAATCATCTCCGCCGCTGGGTTTTCACCCGCCGCCATTTTTTGCTGCATCAGCACGAAATTCTTAAAGCCCTGGTTACGTACCAGTGACATACCGATAACTGACGTGAATATAACCAGCACGAGGGTCAGCAATACCCCCAATACATGAGCAACCTGAATAAAGATTGAAATCTCAATATAGACATAAAGGAAAATGGCAATAAAAGGTAACCAGCGCAAAGGTTTCTCCTGTAATAGCAGCCGGTTAAACCCGGCTACCTGAATGGGTTGCGAATCGCGTTTAGCTTATATTGTGGTCATTAGCAAAATTTCAAGATGTTTGCGCAACTATTTTTGGTAGTAATCCCAAAGCGGTGATCCATTTCACAAATTAATAATTAAGGGGTAAAAACCGACACTTAAAGTGATCCAGGTTACGGTAGAAATCCTCAAGCAGCATATGATCTCGGGTATTCGGTCGATGCAGGGGATAATCGTCGGTCGAAAAACATTCGAAACCACATATATTCTGTGTGTTTAAAGCAAATCATTGGCAGCTTGAAAAAGAAGGTTCACATGTCAAACAACATTCGTATCGAAGAAGATCTGTTGGGTACCAGGGAAGTTCCAGCTGATGCCTACTATGGTGTTCACACTCTGAGAGCGATTGAAAACTTCTATATCAGCAACAACAAAATCAGTGATATTCCTGAATTTGTTCGCGGTATGGTAATGGTTAAAAAAGCCGCAGCTATGGCAAACAAAGAGCTGCAAACCATTCCTAAAAGTGTAGCGAATGCCATCATTGCCGCATGTGATGAAGTCCTGAACAACGGAAAATGCATGGATCAGTTCCCGGTAGACGTCTACCAGGGCGGCGCAGGTACTTCCGTAAACATGAACACCAACGAAGTGCTGGCCAATATCGGTCTGGAACTGATGGGTCACCAGAAAGGTGAATATCAGTACCTGAACCCGAACGACCATGTTAACAAATGTCAGTCCACTAACGACGCCTACCCGACCGGTTTCCGTATCGCAGTTTACTCTTCCCTGATTAAACTGGTAGATGCGATTAACCAACTGCGTGAAGGCTTTGAACGTAAAGCTGTCGAATTCCAGGACATCCTGAAAATGGGTCGTACCCAGCTGCAGGACGCAGTACCGATGACCCTCGGTCAGGAATTCCGCGCCTTCAGCATCCTGCTGAAAGAAGAAGTGAAAAATATCCAACGTACCGCTGAACTGCTGCTGGAAGTTAACCTTGGCGCAACAGCAATCGGTACTGGTCTGAACACGCCGAAAGAGTACTCTCCGCTGGCAGTGAAAAAACTGGCTGAAGTCACTGGCTTCCCATGCGTACCGGCTGAAGACCTGATCGAAGCGACCTCCGACTGCGGCGCTTATGTTATGGTTCACGGCGCGCTGAAACGCCTGGCTGTGAAGATGTCCAAAATCTGTAACGACCTGCGCTTGCTCTCTTCTGGTCCACGTGCCGGCCTGAACGAGATCAACCTGCCGGAACTGCAGGCAGGCTCTTCCATCATGCCAGCTAAAGTAAACCCGGTTGTTCCGGAAGTGGTTAACCAGGTATGCTTCAAAGTCATCGGTAACGACACCACTGTTACCATGGCAGCAGAAGCAGGTCAGCTGCAGTTGAACGTTATGGAGCCAGTCATTGGCCAGGCCATGTTCGAATCCGTTCACATTCTGACCAACGCTTGCTACAACCTGCTGGAAAAATGCATTAACGGCATCACTGCTAACAAAGAAGTGTGCGAAGGTTACGTTTACAACTCTATCGGTATCGTTACTTACCTGAACCCGTTCATCGGTCACCACAACGGTGACATCGTGGGTAAAATCTGTGCCGAAACCGGTAAGAGTGTACGTGAAGTCGTTCTGGAACGCGGTCTGTTGACTGAAGCGGAACTTGACGATATTTTCTCCGTACAGAATCTGATGCACCCGGCTTACAAAGCAAAACGCTATACTGATGAAAGCGAACAGTAATCGTACAGGGTAGTACAAATAAAGAAGGCACGTCAGATGGCGTGCCTTTTTTCTTGTGAGCAGTAACTTAAAAATAACAATTTAATATCAACTTGTTAAAAAACAAGGAAGGCTAATATGCTAGTTGTAGAACTCATCATAGTTTTGCTGGCGATCTTCTTGGGCGCCAGATTGGGGGGAATAGGTATTGGTTTTGCAGGCGGATTGGGGGTGCTGGTTCTTGCCGCTATTGGCGTTAAACCCGGTAACATCCCGTTCGATGTCATTTCCATTATCATGGCGGTTATCGCCGCTATTTCTGCCATGCAGGTTGCTGGCGGTCTGGACTATCTGGTTCATCAGACAGAAAAGCTGCTGCGCCGTAACCCGAAATACATCACGATCCTCGCACCGATCGTGACCTATTTCCTGACTATCTTTGCTGGTACTGGCAACATCTCTCTGGCGACACTGCCAGTTATCGCTGAAGTTGCGAAGGAACAAGGCGTTAAACCTTGCCGTCCGCTGTCTACTGCAGTGGTATCCGCGCAGATTGCGATCACCGCATCGCCAATCTCAGCGGCAGTGGTTTACATGTCTTCCGTGATGGAAGGTCATGGCATCAGCTACCTCCATCTGCTTTCCGTGGTCATCCCGTCCACCCTGCTGGCGGTTCTGGTGATGTCCTTCCTGGTCACTATGCTGTTCAACTCCAAACTCTCTGACGATCCGATTTATCGCAAGCGTCTGGAAGAGGGCCTGGTTGAACTGCGCGGTGAAAAGCAGATTGAAATCAAATCCGGTGCAAAAACGTCCGTCTGGCTGTTCCTGCTGGGCGTAGTTGGCGTGGTTATCTATGCAATCATCAACAGCCCAAGCATGGGTCTGGTTGAAAAACCACTGATGAACACCACCAACGCAATCCTGATCATCATGCTCAGCGTTGCAACTCTGACCACCGTTATCTGTAAAGTCGATACCGACAACATTCTCAACTCCAGCACCTTCAAAGCAGGTATGAGCGCCTGTATTTGTATCCTGGGTGTTGCGTGGCTGGGCGATACTTTCGTTTCCAACAACATCGACTGGATCAAAGATACCGCTGGTGAAGTGATTCAGGGTCATCCGTGGCTGCTGGCCGTCATCTTCTTCTTTGCTTCTGCTCTGCTGTACTCTCAGGCTGCAACCGCAAAAGCACTGATGCCGATGGCTCTGGCACTGAACGTTTCTCCGCTGACTGCTGTTGCTTCTTTTGCTGCGGTGTCTGGTCTGTTCATTCTGCCGACCTACCCGACGCTGGTTGCTGCGGTACAGATGGATGACACGGGTACTACCCGTATCGGTAAATTCGTCTTCAACCATCCGTTCTTCATCCCGGGTACTCTGGGTGTTGCCCTGGCCGTTTGCTTCGGCTTCGTGCTGGGTAGCTTCATGCTGTAATGACCCATCGCGGGGCGTTCACGCCCCGCTTTCTTTCCCGCCGACTAACATCCTTTCCCCGTCCGTTGTATAGTGACCTCTCTCTTGCGGTTCCATCTGTTCTTGCGAGGTGTTTATGCTTGATGAAAAAAGTTCGAATACCACGTCTGTCGTGGTGCTATGTACGGCACCGGATGAAGCGACAGCCCAGGATTTAGCCGCCAAAGTGCTGGCGGAAAAACTGGCGGCCAGCGCGACCTTGATCCCCGGCGCTACCTCTCTCTATTACTGGGAAGGTAAGCTGGAGCAAGAATACGAAGTGCAGATGATTTTAAAAACTACCGTATCTCACCAGCAGGCACTGCTGGAATGCCTGAAGTCTCATCATCCATATCAAACCCCGGAACTTCTGGTTTTACCTGTTACACACGGAGACACAGATTACCTCTCATGGCTCAACGCATCTTTACGCTGATCCTGCTACTTTGCAGCACTTCCGTTTTTGCCGGATTATTCGACGCGCCGGGACGTTCACAATTTGTCCCCGCGGATCAAGCCTTTGCTTTTGATTTTCAGCAAAACCAACATGACCTGAATCTGACCTGGCAGATCAAAGACGGTTACTACCTCTACCGTAAACAGATCCGCATTACGCCGGAACACGCGAAAATTGCCGACGTGCAGCTGCCGCAAGGCGTCTGGCATGAAGATGAGTTTTACGGCAAAAGCGAGATTTACCGCGATCGGCTGACGCTTCCCGTAACCATCAACCAGGCGAGTGCGGGAGCAACGTTAACTGTCACCTACCAGGGCTGTGCTGATGCCGGTTTCTGTTATCCGCCAGAAACCAAAACCGTTCCGTTAAGCGAAGTGGTCGCTAACAACGAAGCGTCACAGCCTGTGTCTGTTCCGCAGCAAGAGCAGCCCACCGCGCAATTGCCCTTTTCCGCGCTCTGGGCGTTGTTGATCGGTATTGGTATCGCCTTTACGCCATGCGTGCTGCCAATGTACCCACTGATTTCTGGCATCGTGCTGGGCGGTAAACAGCGGCTTTCCACTGCCAGAGCATTGTTGCTGACCTTTATTTATGTGCAGGGGATGGCGCTGACTTACACGGCGCTGGGTCTGGTGGTTGCCGCCGCAGGGTTACAGTTCCAGGCGGCGCTACAGCACCCATACGTGCTCATTGGCCTCGCCATCGTCTTTACCTTGCTGGCGATGTCAATGTTTGGCTTGTTTACTCTGCAACTCCCCTCTTCGCTGCAAACACGTCTCACGCTGATGAGCAATCGCCAACAGGGCGGCTCACCTGGCGGTGTGTTTATTATGGGGGCGATTGCCGGACTGATCTGTTCACCATGCACCACTGCACCGCTTAGCGCGATTCTGCTGTATATCGCCCAAAGCGGGAACATGTGGCTGGGCGGCGGCACGCTTTATCTTTATGCGCTGGGCATGGGCCTGCCGCTGATGCTAATTACCGTCTTTGGTAACCGCTTGCTGCCGAAAAGCGGCCCGTGGATGGAACAAGTCAAAACCGCGTTTGGTTTTGTGATCCTCGCACTGCCGGTCTTCCTGCTGGAGCGAGTGATTGGTGATATATGGGGATTACGCTTGTGGTCGGCGCTTGGTGTCGCATTCTTTGGCTGGGCCTTTATCACCAGCCTACAGGCCAAACGCGGCTGGATGCGCGTGGTGCAAATAATCCTGCTGGCAGCGGCATTGGTTAGCGTACGCCCACTTCAGGATTGGGCATTTGGTGCAACACATACCGCGCAAACTCAGACGCATCTCAACTTTACACAAATCAAAACGGTAGATGAGTTAAATCAGGCGCTCGTTGAAGCCAAAGGCAAACCAGTGATGTTAGATCTCTATGCCGACTGGTGCGTCGCCTGTAAAGAGTTTGAGAAATACACCTTCAGCGACCCGCAGGTGCAAAAAGCGTTAGCAGATACGGTCTTACTTCAGGCCAACGTCACTGCCAACGACGCACAAGATATGGCGCTGTTAAAGCATCTTAATGTCCTTGGCCTACCGACAATTCTCTTTTTTGACGGACAAGGCCAGGAGCATCCACAAGCACGCGTCACGGGCTTTATGGATGCTGAAACCTTCAGCGCACATTTGCGCGATCGCCAACCGTGAACGACACTTGCAGTGGGAAAGACGGAGGAAAATAGCGTGCAACGTGAAGATGTACTGGGAGAAGCCCTGAAATTATTAGAATTACAAGGGATTGCCAACACCACGCTGGAGATGGTTGCTGAACGTGTGGATTATCCACTGGACGAGCTACGCCGCTTCTGGCCAGACAAAGAGGCAATCCTCTACGATGCGCTGCGTTATCTTAGCCAACAGATAGATGTCTGGCGTCGTCAGCTGATGCTGGACGAAACGCAAACCGCCGAACAAAAGTTGCTGGCACGTTATCAGGCGTTATCGGAGTGCGTTAAAAACAACCGCTATCCGGGCTGTCTGTTTATCGCTGCCTGTACGTTTTACCCCGATCCTGGCCACCCTATTCATCAACTGGCCGATCAGCAAAAAAGCGCGGCCTACGATTTCACCCACGAACTGTTAACCACGCTGGAAGTTGACGATCCGGCGATGGTAGCAAAGCAGATGGAACTGGTGCTGGAAGGCTGTTTAAGCCGAATGCTGGTGAATCGTAGCCAGGCGGATGTCGACACCGCACATCGGCTGGCGGAAGATATCCTGCGCTTCGCCCGCTGCCGTCAGGGTGGTGCACTGACCTGACAGAAACACAGAAAAGAAGCGATTTGCCGCAATCTTAAGCAGTTGAATCGCTTTTACTGAAATTAGGTTGACGAGATGTGCAGATTACGGTTTAATGCGCCCCGTTGCCCGGATAGCTCAGTCGGTAGAGCAGGGGA
>OKJB01000305.1_pt1 | contig 9817 bp, 10 predicted proteins | sample 1611281 | NCBI WGS metagenome assembly OKJB01 (sample SAMN04436726, study PRJEB24849) | human gut metagenome | biome: human gut; feature: NICU; material: stool | host: Homo sapiens | place: USA: Saint Louis, MO | collected 2010-11-03 | reverse complement strand
CTGGCGGTTATCGGTATGCTACATGATAAAGATATTGCCGGAACTCTGGCCTGGTTGAAAAGCGTGGTTGATGACTGGTATTGTGCGCCACTGGAAGGGCCGCGCGGTGCCACGGCAGAACAACTGCTTGAGCATTTGGGTAACGGCAAATCATTTGATAGCGTTGCGCAGGCATGGGATGCCGCAATGGCGGACGCTAAAGCGGAAGACACCGTGCTGGTGTGTGGTTCGTTCCACACGGTCGCACATGTCATGGAAGTGATTGACGCGAGGAGAAGCGGTGGCAAGTAAGTTTCAGAATCGGTTAGTGGGTACGATCGTGCTGGTGGCGCTGGGGGTGATTGTACTTCCAGGGCTGCTGGACGGGCAGAAAAAGCATTATCAGGATGAGTTCGCTGCTATCCCGCTGGTGCCGAAAGCGGGCGATCGCGATGAGCCTGATATGATGCCAGCCGCCACCCAGGCGTTGCCGACGCAGCCGCCGGAAGGCGCAGCGGAAGAGGTACGGGCAGGTGATGCCGCAGCACCGTCGCTCGATCCGGCCACTATTGCAGCCAATAACACCGAGTTTGAACCGGAACCTGCACCGGTCGCCCCACCGAAGCCGAAACCGGTGGAGCTGCTTAAGCCAAAGGTTGAAGCACCACCTGCGCCGAAGCCAGAACCGAAGCCGGTTGTGGAAGAAAAAGCAGCGCCAACGGGTAAAGCTTATGTTGTGCAACTGGGCGCGCTGAAAAATGCCGATAAAGTGAATGAGATTGTCGGTAAGTTGCGCGGTGCCGGTTATCGGGTTTATACGTCGCCATCCACGCCAGTGCAGGGTAAAATTACCCGTATTCTGGTTGGGCCGGATGCTTCCAAAGAGAAGCTGAAAGGATCGCTGGGTGAGCTCAAGCAGCTTTCTGGCTTAAGTGGCGTGGTAATGGGCTATACACCGAATTAATACGGTCTTGCCTGATGCGACGCTGGCGCATCTTATCAGGCCTGTGCAGGGGTAGAGCCGTAGGTCGGATAAGGCGTTCACGCCGCATCCGACAGCCGTTGCCTGATGCGACGCCAGCGCGTCTTATCAGGCCTACGCAGGGGTAGAACAGTAGGTCGGATAAGGCGTTCACGCTGCATCCGACAGCCGTTGCCTGATGCGACGCTAGCGCGTCTTATCAGGCCTACGCAGGAGTAGAACCGTAGGTCGGATAAGGCGTTCACGCTGCATCCGACAGCCGTTGCCTGATGTGACGCCAGCGCGTCTTATCAGGCCTGTGCTGGAGCAGAACTGTAGGTCGGATAAGGCGTTCATGCGGCATCCGACACGCATTGCCCGATGCCGCAAAGGCATAAAAAGTCGATGGCGTTGAATATTTTTTCAGCGCCATTTTTATTGATGCGCGGGAAGGAAATCCCTACGCAAACGTTTTCTTTTTCTGTTAGAATGCGCCCCGAACAGGATGACAGGGCGTAAAATCGTGGGACACATATGGTCTGGATTGATTACGCCATAATCGCGGTGATTGCTTTTTCCTCTCTGGTTAGCCTGATCCGCGGCTTTGTTCGTGAAGCGTTATCGCTGGTGACATGGGGTTGTGCTTTCTTTGTTGCCAGTCATTACTACACTTACCTGTCAGTCTGGTTTACGGGCTTTGAAGACGAACTGGTTCGAAATGGGATTGCCATCGCGGTACTGTTTATCGCTACCCTGATCGTTGGTGCTATCGTGAACTTCGTGATAGGCCAGTTGGTAGAGAAAACGGGGTTGTCAGGCACCGATCGGGTGCTGGGCGTCTGTTTCGGTGCGTTGCGCGGTGTGTTGATTGTTGCCGCCATTCTCTTCTTTCTCGACTCCTTTACCGGGGTGTCGAAAAGCGAAGACTGGAGCAAATCACAGCTGATCCCGCAGTTCAGTTTTATCATCAGATGGTTTTTTGATTATCTGCAAAGCTCGTCAAGTTTCTTGCCCAGAGCGTAAGTGCTCTGAGATGTGGCTTAACGAGGAAAAAGACGTATGTGCGGTATTGTCGGTATCGCCGGTGTTATGCCGGTTAACCAGTCGATTTATGATGCCTTAACGGTGCTTCAGCATCGCGGTCAGGATGCCGCCGGCATCATCACCATAGATGCCAATAACTGCTTCCGTTTGCGTAAAGCGAACGGGCTGGTGAGCGATGTATTTGAAGCTCGCCATATGCAGCGTTTGCAGGGCAATATGGGCATTGGTCATGTGCGTTACCCCACGGCTGGCAGCTCCAGCGCCTCTGAAGCGCAGCCGTTTTACGTTAACTCTCCGTATGGCATTACGCTTGCCCACAACGGCAATCTGACCAACGCTCACGAGTTGCGTAAAAAACTGTTTGAAGAAAAACGCCGCCACATCAACACCACTTCCGACTCGGAAATTCTGCTCAATATTTTCGCAAGCGAACTGGACAACTTCCGCCATTACCCGCTGGAAGCCGACAACATTTTCGCCGCCATCGCTGCTACAAACCGCTTAATCCGCGGCGCGTATGCCTGTGTGGCGATGATCATCGGCCACGGTATGGTTGCTTTCCGCGATCCTAACGGGATTCGTCCGCTGGTACTGGGAAAACGTGATATTGACGAGAACCGCACAGAATATATGGTCGCTTCCGAAAGCGTTGCGCTCGATACGCTGGGCTTTGATTTCCTGCGTGACGTCGCGCCGGGCGAAGCGATTTACATCACTGAAGAAGGACAGTTGTTTACCCGTCAATGTGCTGACAATCCGGTCAGCAATCCGTGCCTGTTTGAGTATGTATACTTTGCCCGCCCGGACTCGTTCATCGACAAAATTTCCGTTTACAGCGCGCGCGTGAATATGGGCACCAAACTGGGCGAAAAAATTGCCCGCGAATGGGAAGATCTGGATATCGACGTGGTGATCCCTATTCCGGAAACCTCGTGTGATATCGCGCTGGAAATTGCGCGTATTCTGGGCAAACCGTACCGCCAGGGCTTCGTTAAAAACCGTTATGTTGGCCGCACCTTCATCATGCCGGGTCAGCAGCTGCGTCGTAAGTCCGTGCGCCGTAAACTGAACGCCAACCGCGCCGAGTTCCGCGATAAAAACGTCCTGCTGGTCGACGACTCTATCGTCCGTGGCACCACTTCTGAGCAGATTATCGAGATGGCACGCGAAGCCGGAGCGAAGAAAGTGTACCTCGCTTCTGCGGCACCGGAAATTCGCTTCCCGAACGTTTACGGTATCGATATGCCGAGCGCCACGGAACTGATCGCTCACGGTCGCGAAGTAGATGAAATTCGCCAGATCATCGGTGCTGACGGGTTGATTTTCCAGGATCTGAACGATCTGATCGAAGCCGTTCGCGCTGAAAACCCGGATATCCAGCAGTTTGAATGCTCGGTGTTCAACGGCGTCTACGTCACCAAAGACGTTGATCAGGGCTACCTCGATTTCCTTGATACTTTACGTAATGACGACGCCAAAGCAGTGCAACGTCAGAACGAAGTGGAAAATCTCGAAATGCATAACGAAGGATGATGCCTTCACTCAGGGTGCCGGTCTGGCACCCTGACTTGCAACTCCCGCCGAAATCCTGCAAAGTCTGCCTGCAAGTCTGACAGGGCAACTATTTATGAAACGACTCATTGTAGGCATCAGCGGTGCCAGCGGCGCGATTTATGGCGTGCGTTTATTACAGGTTCTGCGCGATGTCACAGATATCGAAACGCATCTGGTAATGAGCCAGGCGGCGCGCCAGACCTTATCCCTCGAAACGGATTTTTCCCTGCGCGAAGTGCAGGCGTTAGCTGATGTGACACACGATGCGCGCGATATTGCTGCCAGCATTTCTTCCGGTTCTTTCCAGACGTTGGGGATGGTGATTTTACCCTGTTCAATCAAAACCCTGTCCGGCATTGTCCATAGCTATACTGATGGCTTACTGACCCGTGCGGCAGATGTGGTGCTGAAAGAACGTCGCCCGTTGGTGCTCTGCGTGCGTGAAACGCCACTGCACTTAGGCCATCTGCGTTTAATGACTCAGGCGGCAGAAATCGGTGCGGTGATTATGCCTCCCGTTCCGGCGTTTTATCATCGCCCACAATCCCTTGATGATGCGATAAATCAGACGGTTAATCGTGTTCTTGACCAGTTTGCGGTAACCCTTCCTGAAGATCTCTTTGCCCGCTGGCAGGGCGCATAACTCCGCTGTTGCCCTGTTTCAGGGCAATTTTGCAACCGCGATCAAATCCTCGACATTTTGTTTCTGCCATTCAATCGAAACGCTGCGATTCAACCGCTATACCTGCTATCTTCAACTTTAGGACAATAATGCAACGTCTTATTAACATATTTAACGTTGAATGTTACTGCTGTCGTCAAGATGGCATAAGACCTGCATGAAAGAGCCTGCAAACACACAACACAATACACAACATAAAAAAGCCATTTTCACTTGAGGGTTATGTATGAAGAAGTCGATTCTCGCTCTGTCTTTGTTAGTCGGTCTCTCCGCAGCGGCTTCCAGCTATGCGGCGCTACCGGAGACGGTACGTATCGGAACCGATACCACCTATGCGCCGTTCTCGTCGAAAGATGCTAAAGGTGATTTTGTTGGCTTTGATATCGATCTCGGTAACGAGATGTGCAAACGGATGCAGGTGAAATGTACCTAGGTTGCCAGCGACTTTGACGCGCTGATCCCCTCACTGAAAGCGAAAAAAATCGACGCCATTATTTCGTCGCTCTCCATTACCGATAAACGTCAGCAGGAGATTGCTTTCTCCGACAAGTTGTACGCCGCAGATTCTCGTTTGATTGCCGCCAAAGGTTCACCGATTCAGCCAACGCTGGATTCACTGAAAGGTAAACATGTTGGTGTGCTGCAGGGATCAACCCAGGAAGCATACGCTAACGAGACCTGGCGTAGCAAAGGCGTGGATGTGGTGGCCTATGCCAACCAGGATTTAGTCTATTCCGATCTGGCTGCAGGACGTCTGGATGCTGCGTTACAAGATGAAGTTGCTGCCAGCGAAGGTTTCCTTAAGCAACCCGCCGGTAAAGATTTCGCCTTTGCAGGCCCATCAGTGAAAGACAAAAAATACTTCGGTGACGGCACCGGTGTAGGGCTGCGTAAAGATGATGCTGAACTGACGGCTGCGTTTAATAAGGCGCTTGGCGAGCTGCGTCAGGACGGTACCTACGACAAGATGGCGAAAAAGTATTTCGACTTTAATGTCTACGGTGACTGATACGTCGCAGGGAAGCTGTACCTGATGGAATGATCATCATGGTGCACGCCAGGTTTGTTGCACTATCGTGGTGCATTGAAATGCATACTTAAGCATTTTTAATGAAAAATAATACGTCTAGCGGGGCGGGATATTTTGCCTTGATGGTCAATTTTATGGCACGATAAGTGTAACAAACCTGTAAATATTCCCGATAAAAAGACTGTCAGTTGAGGACATTATGAAAAAACTGGTGCTATCGCTCTCTCTGGTTCTGGCCTTCTCCAGCGCAACTGCGGCATTTGCTGCGATTCCGCAAAACATCCGCATCGGTACCGATCCGACCTATGCGCCATTTGAATCAAAAAATTCACAAGGTGAACTGGTTGGCTTCGATATCGATCTGGCGAAGGAGTTGTGCAAACGCATCAATACGCAATGTACGTTTGTCGAAAACCCACTGGATGCGTTAATCCCGTCCTTAAAAGCGAAGAAGATTGACGCCATCATGTCATCGCTTTCCATTACGGAAAAACGTCAGCAAGAAATAGCCTTCACCGACAAACTGTACGCTGCCGATTCTCGTCTGGTGGTGGCGAAAAATTCCGACATTCAGCCGACAGTCGAATCGCTGAAAGGCAAACGGGTAGGCGTATTGCAGGGCACCACCCAGGAGACGTTCGGTAACGAACACTGGGCACCAAAAGGCATTGAAATCGTTTCTTATCAGGGGCAGGACAATATTTATTCTGACCTGACTGCCGGACGTATTGATGCCGCGTTCCAGGATGAGGTCGCAGCCAGCGAAGGTTTCCTCAAACAACCCGTCGGTAAAGATTACAAATTCGGTGGCCCGTCTGTTAAAGATGAAAAACTGTTTGGCGTAGGGACCGGCATGGGCCTGCGTAAAGAAGATAACGAACTGCGCGAGGCACTGAACAAAGCCTTTGCCGAAATGCGCGCTGACGGTACTTACGAGAAATTAGCGAAAAAGTACTTCGATTTTGATGTTTATGGTGGTTAATCGCCATCGGTGAAAGAAAGCCCGCTCCCTTCGGGTATCCGGAGGGAGACAAGAGGCGGTAATTCACCACACACGACAGGACAGGCAGCATGTTGTATGGGTTTTCAGGTGTTATTTTACAGGGTGCGCTCGTCACGCTGGAGCTGGCTATCAGCTCTGTAGTGCTCGCTGTAATCATCGGTTTAATTGGCGCTGGCGGTAAGCTCTCACAAAATCGGCTTTCGGGCCTTATTTTCGAAGGGTACACCACGCTGATTCGAGGCGTGCCGGATTTAGTATTGATGCTGCTGATTTTCTACGGTTTGCAGATTGCGCTAAACACGGTGACGGAGGCGATGGGCGTCGGGCAGATTGATATTGATCCGATGGTCGCAGGTATTATCACTCTCGGTTTTATCTACGGTGCTTATTTTACCGAAACGTTTCGTGGCGCGTTTATGGCAGTGCCGAAAGGACATATAGAGGCGGCGACGGCGTTCGGTTTTACTCGTGGGCAAGTGTTTCGGCGGATCATGTTTCCGGCGATGATGCGTTACGCCCTGCCAGGCATTGGCAACAACTGGCAGGTGATCCTCAAATCTACCGCACTGGTTTCGTTACTCGGCCTGGAAGATGTGGTCAAAGCCACGCAACTGGCAGGCAAAAGTACCTGGGAACCGTTCTATTTCGCTATCGTCTGTGGCGTGATTTATCTTGTTTTCACCACCGTTTCCAATGGTGTGCTGCTGTTCCTTGAGCGCCGCTACTCCGTGGGTGTGAAGAGGGCTGACCTGTGATCGAAATCTTACATGAATACTGGAAACCACTGCTGTGGACTGACGGTTATCGCTTTACTGGCGTGGCGATCACCCTGTGGCTGCTGATTTTGTCGGTAGTGATAGGCGGAGTTCTGGCGCTGTTTCTGGCGATTGGTCGCGTCTCAAGTAATAAATACATCCAGTTTCCAATCTGGTTATTTACCTATATTTTTCGCGGTACGCCGCTGTATGTTCAGTTGCTGGTGTTCTATTCCGGCATGTACACGCTGGAGATTGTTAAGGGAACCGAGTTCCTTAACGCCTTTTTTCGCAGTGGTCTGAACTGTACCGTGCTGGCGCTGACGCTTAACACCTGCGCTTACACTACCGAGATTTTTGCCGGGGCAATCCGTTCAGTGCCGCATGGGGAAATTGAAGCCGCCAGAGCCTATGGCTTCTCGACCTTTAAAATGTATCGCTGCATTATTTTGCCTTCTGCGCTGCGTATTGCGTTACCGGCGTACAGCAACGAAGTGATCCTGATGCTGCACTCTACTGCGCTGGCATTTACTGCCACGGTGCCGGATCTGCTGAAAATTGCCCGCGATATTAACGCCGCCACATATCAACCTTTTACCGCTTTCGGCATTGCCGCGGTGCTCTATTTAATCATCTCTTATGTCCTGATCAGCCTCTTTCGTAGAGCTGAAAAACGCTGGTTGCAGCATGTGAAACCTTCTTCAACGCACTGAGAATACGATGTCCGAGAATAAATTAAACGTTATCGATTTGCACAAACGCTACGGCGAACACGAAGTGCTGAAAGGGGTCTCATTGCAAGCGAATGCCGGAGATGTCATAAGCATCATCGGATCGTCGGGATCGGGTAAAAGTACCTTTCTGCGCTGCATTAACTTCCTCGAAAAACCGAGCGAAGGATCGATCGTGGTCAATGGCCAGACGATCAATCTGGTGCGCGATAAAGACGGTCAACTCAAAGTCGCCGATAAAAATCAGCTGCGCTTATTGCGCACACGCCTGACGATGGTATTCCAGCACTTCAATCTCTGGAGCCATATGACGGTGCTGGAAAACGTCATGGAAGCGCCGATTCAGGTGTTGGGCCTGAGCAAGCAGGAAGCGCGCGAGCGGGCGGTGAAATATCTGGCAAAAGTCGGGATAGACGAACGTGCGCAGGGGAAATACCCGGTACACCTGTCCGGTGGTCAGCAACAGCGTGTTTCTATCGCGCGGGCGCTAGCGATGGAACCGGAAGTTTTACTGTTTGATGAACCTACTTCAGCGCTCGATCCTGAACTGGTAGGCGAAGTGTTGCGTATTATGCAGCAACTGGCAGAAGAGGGGAAAACCATGGTGGTAGTGACTCACGAAATGGGCTTTGCTCGTCATGTTTCTACTCACGTCATTTTCCTCCATCAGGGGAAAATAGAAGAAGAAGGGGCGCCGGAGCAGTTATTCGGTAACCCGCAAAGCCCTCGTCTGCAACAGTTCCTTAAAGGTTCGCTGAAATAATTTCCTCTCCGGTGGTTAACGCTGCCGGAGTATTTCATGGGGAATTTGCGAGTCCGCTTCCGCTGAAATGTAAAAGTTGCAGTCCGCTAAAAATAGTTCTGAATTATCTATATTTATTCATCAGCGTTTCCGCTGGTGGATGTTTGCAGTAAACCACATCAGCGAACGACATCCGCCAGCGCCTCTTCTAAATCGTACCAGCGAAACGCAAAACCCGCTTCTTCCAGCTTTTTTGGCAGCGTGCGTTGACCGCCTAATACCAGAACTGAAGATTCGCCCATTAACAACCGAATGGCGGTCGCAGGGACGCGCAAAATGGCCGGGCGATGCAGCGCATGACCCAGTGCATGGGCAAATTGTTCATTGCGCACCGGGTAGGGCGAAACCATATTAAATGGCCCGCGCAGCTCTTTATCCAGCAGCCAGAGAATACCGTTGACCATATCATCAATATGAATCCAGGCCAGATACTGCCGACCAGAGCCAATCGGCCCGCCCAGGCCAAAACGAAATGGCGGCAGCATTTTACCGAGAATACCGCCATCCGGTGCCAGCACTACGCCGGTACGCAGCAGGCACACTCGCGTTTTGTCACTTTGTGCCCGGCAGGCAATTTCTTCCCAGCGGGCGCAGAGTTTATGGGTAAATTCGTTATGCGGCGGTTCCTCTTCGGTAACCACCACTTCACCTAAGTCGCCATAATAGCCCGTTGCCGAGCCGGAAATGAGTACCGACGGCGGCGTGTCGCTGGCATTAATCAAATCGACCAGTTTTTGCGTGATATTCCAGCGGCTTTGGCAGAGACGCTCTTTTTGCTCGTGAGTCCAGCGTTTATCAGCAATCGGCTCTCCGGCCAGGTTGATTACCGCATCAACGCCGTTGAGGTTACTTTGATCGGCAAGCCCTTGCCATAGTGTCACCCGAGGGCCGAGAACAGAACTGGCTTTCTGCGGGTTACGCGTCATTACCGTGATTTGATGGCCCAGCTCCAGCAAACGTGGAATCAAATGGCGACCAATTAATCCCGTCCCTCCGGTGATCACTATGTTCATGCAGCCTCCCGATATGGCGGTTAACGCTGCCAGCTTAAGGTCATGGATACCGAATCGGCGTAGCGCAGCGCGTGCAGTTTATCGATCTCCACTTCAGCATACGTCACCCAGTGATGTTCACGTGCGATATCGAGCACATCCTGAGTTAATTTTTCCAGCAAAGAGAAACGGTTATTCTCTACATGCTGAATAATGTTTTTCGTTACGGTGCGATAATTCAGCGCATCGTTGATATCTTCGCTAGTGCGCGCTTTATCGGCGGG
>OKJB01000291.1_pt1 | contig 10427 bp, 9 predicted proteins | sample 1611281 | NCBI WGS metagenome assembly OKJB01 (sample SAMN04436726, study PRJEB24849) | human gut metagenome | biome: human gut; feature: NICU; material: stool | host: Homo sapiens | place: USA: Saint Louis, MO | collected 2010-11-03 | reverse complement strand
CCTGAGAAGAGCTGTAGATTACCATAGTGCCGTTAGGTGCCAGACTTGGCGTTTCGTCTAAAAACGTTGATGACAGAACCTGTACACCACCCGCTTCCAGATCTTGTTTGGCAATGTGCTGCTGACCGCCGGCCGAGCTGACCATTACCATGGTTTTACCATCCGCGCTCACGTCGGCGTCCTGGTTCTGTGAACCTTCCCAGGTGATACGCTGCGGCGTGCCGCCATTGATGTTGACTTTATACACCTGCGGACGACCGGCCTGGTCAGAGGTGAAGGCCAGGTTCTGGCTGTCCGGGAACCAGCTTGGTTCGGTGTTGTTGCTGCGACCGTTAGTCACCTGACGAATCTGACCGGAGCCCAGATCCATCACGTACAGGTTCAGGCTACCGGTTTTCGACAGCGCGAAGGCCAACTTAGAGCCATCCGGAGAGAACGCCGGCGCGCCGTTGTGCTGCGGGAAGGAGGCGATCTGACGCACAGCGCCGTTCGCCAGGGTCTGAACCACCAGCGCAGAACGACCACTTTCAAAGGTCACGTAAGCCAGTTTAGAACCGTCCGGAGACCAGGCCGGGGACATCAGCGGCTGGGAGGAACGGTGAACAAGGAACTGGTTGTAACCATCGTAGTCGGACACGCGCAGTTCGTAAGGGAACTGGCCGCCGTTTTTCTGCACCACGTAGGCGATACGGGTACGGAAGGCGCCCTTGATGCCGGTCAGCTTCTCAAATACCGCGTCGCTGGCAGCGTGCGCTGCGTAGCGCAGGTACTGTTTAGTGACTTTAAAAGAGCCTTGCGCCAGCGTTGTACCCGGCGCACCGCCGGTATCCACCAGCTGATATGCTACCTGATAAGAACCATCCGGGTTTGACGTGACCTGACCGACGACCACGGCGTCGATACCCAGCGCAGACCAGGCAGCAGGCTGCACTTCCTGGGCACTGGTCGGCTGCTGCGGCAGACGCGAGCGATCCAGCGGGTTAAATTTACCACTGTTGCGCAGGTCAGCTGCCACGATACCGCCAACATCTTCAGGCGCAGCGCCCTGGCCGGCCCACTGGAACGGTACCACGCCGATAGGGCGTGCCGAGTCCACCCCCTGGGTGATCTCGATACGTACTTCTGCGTGCAGCACCGCCGCCCACAGCATTAAAAAACCAAATGCTACTCGTAATGCCTGCTTCATCATATCTCCCTTATCCGGGCGGAAAGCCCACGATAATTTAGCAGAATGTTAACAAACTCAAATATACAAAACTACCAAAACCCTGTGACTACCATAGATTGTTTTTCCCCGTTTGCACGGGGAAAAATATCACTGAGGTTTGAAGTCCAGTGGCGCATTTTTGAAGACTTCATATACTGCCTGGCTAGGTGGTTTCGGGAACTTAGCCTGCCGGGCTGCGGCAAGAGCGGCCTGGCATAGAGCAGGATCACCACCTTCGGACTGTATATTTAACAACAGGCCGTCAGGAGCAAGTTTGATACGCAAGGTACATGTTTTGCCTGCATAGGACGATGCGTCATAAAACTTACTTTCAATCGCCGACTTTATCTGCCCGGCATAGTTATTGATATCAGCCCCCGAGGCACTGTTTTTAGTATTACCACTCCCGGCAGCAGAGGCATTGTTTCCTTTGGCTCCTCCGCCTGTTTTAGGCGCATTCTTACCCGAACTCAGATCGCCAAGCAGGTCGTCAACGCCGTCCGCTTCTTTCGCGGCAGCCGCTTTCTTCGCTGCCGCCGCTTTTGCTGCTGCCGCTTTGGCCGCTTTATCGGCCGCTGCCTTCTCAGCCGCAGCCGCTTTGGCTGCCGCCGCTTTTTCAGCTGCGGCGGCTTTTTCGGCGGCGGCCTTCTCTGCGGCCGCTTTTTGGGCGGCAGCTTTCTCAGCGGCTTTTTCGGCGGCTTTTTCTGCTGCCGCTTTTTCAGCCGCAGCTTGCTTAGCCGCCTCCTGCTGGGCCTTCTTCTCTGCTTCCTGCTGCGCTTTCTTCGCCGCTGCCGCTTCCGCTTTCTTCTGCGCTTCTGCTGCGGCTTTCGCCGCTTCGGCTTCCGCCTGTTTCTTCGCATCGGCTGCCGCTTTCGCGGCGGCGGCATCGGCCTGTTTCTTCGCGTCAGCGGCGGCTTTAGCCGCTGCCAGCTCAGCCGCTTTTGCCTGGGCATCCGCCTTCGCTTTTGCGTCGGCAGCAGCTTTGGCAGCCGCTTCCTGCGCTTCTTTAGCCTGCGCATCCGCTTTGGCTTTCGCCGCCGCGGCAGCCTTGGCAGCCGCTTCCTCAGCCTGCTTCTGCTGTTCCTTCGCTTCTTTCGCCGCTTCCTGCGCCTGCAGCCGTTCCTGTTCGAGCTGTTTCAGCCGTTCCTGTTCCGCTGCCTGTTTCTCACGTAACTCTTCCGCCTGCTGCTGCGCCTGTTTTTCACGCTGCTCAGCGGCGCGACGTGCGCTGGCCTGCTGCTGTTGCTGACGGTTATAGTTATTTACCACCGCCCCCGGATCGACCATGACGGCATCAATGGACGATCCCCCGCCGCCGCCGGCAGAGGCATCCAGATGCTCGTCAAACGAACTCCAGATCAGCAGCGCGATCAGAATGATGTGCAGCGCGACTGAAATGATGATCGCTCGTTTAAGCTTGTCGTTTTGTTCGGTTGCCTTTGACACTATCGGTTCCCAAAAACTGTTCGCCTGTACCCGCGATGCACGCCGACGGCGAGCGATACTCACCATCGGACGCCACGCGGACGCACATACCTGAAGCGATTAAATAGGTTTGGTCATCAAGCCGACCGATTTAACCCCTGCACTATGCAACAGGTTCAGCGCTTTAATAATTTCATCGTAAGGGACGTCTTTCGCACCGCCGATCAGGAATACCGTTTTCTCATTGGCTTCAAGACGACGCTTCGCTTCGGCAATCACCTGCTCCGGCGGCAGCTGGGACAGCGTCTCCTGCCCCACTTTCACGCTGTACTGCCCTACCCCGGAGACTTCCACAATCACCGGCGGATCGTCATTGCTTTTCACCGCTTGCGATTCCGTGGCGTCCGGCAGATCGACTTCCACGCTCTGCGTAATGATGGGCGCCGTTGCCATAAAGATCAGCAGCAGTACCAGCAGGACATCCAGCAGCGGAACGATGTTGATCTCGGACTTCAGTTCGCGACGTCCGCGTCCACGTGCTCTGGCCATGGCTTACCCCTTATTGCTTTCGCTGGTGGTAAAGGCCTGACGGTGCAGAATAGCGGTGAACTCTTCCATAAAGTTGTCGTAGTTCAGTTCAAGCTTGTTCACGCGCTGGTTCAGGCGGTTGTACGCCATGACCGCCGGGATCGCGGCGAACAGACCGATCGCGGTGGCGATCAGCGCTTCGGCGATACCTGGCGCCACCATCTGCAGGGTGGCCTGCTTCACCGCGCCAAGGGCGATAAAGGCATGCATAATCCCCCAGACAGTACCGAACAGACCGATATACGGGCTGATGGAGCCTACGGTGCCGAGGAACGGGATATGGGTTTCCAGCGTTTCCAGCTCGCGGTTCATCGAAATACGCATCGCGCGCGATGCCCCTTCGACAATCGCTTCCGGCGCATGGCTGTTGGCCCGATGCAGGCGCGCAAATTCTTTGAAACCGCTGTAGAAGATTTGTTCCGAACCGGTCAGGTTATCGCGACGCCCCTGGCTCTCCTGGTACAAACGGGACAGCTCGATCCCGGACCAGAATTTGTCCTCGAACGCTTCAGCTTCACGCGCGGCCGAGTTAAGGATACGCGTTCTCTGAATAATGATAGCCCAGGAAGCGATAGAAAAACCAATCAAAATCAACATGATAAGTTTAACCAGAAGGCTCGCCTTCAGGAACAAATCAAGGATATTCATGTCAGTCACTGCTTAAACTCCGCGACAATAGACTTGGGAAGCGCACGTGGCTTCATTAAGAGTGGATCAACGCACACAATGAGAACCTCAGCTTCGTTTAACACTGTATTCTCGGCGTTGACGATTCGCTGCGTGAAAACCAAAGAGGTGCCGCGCATCGAGGTAATTTCCGTCTGGACTTCGAGCATGTCGTCGAGTCTGGCGGGGGCAAAATACTCCAGCGTCATTTTGCGAACCACGAAGGCAACGCGTTCAGCCAACAGCACCTGTTGACTAAAGTGATGGTGGCGCAGCATCTCTGTGCGTGCTCTTTCATAAAAAGCGACGTAACTGGCGTGGTAAACCACACCACCGGCGTCGGTATCTTCGTAGTAGACCCGAACCGGCCATCGAAACAGCGTTGTATTCACTTTACATCCCGGTAATGCAAAAAAAGGTTAGAGCTTTCAAACTTCGCTACTATACGCGCGGGAAAGGTGGTTTGGAATGGGGGAAAGTAAACGGGGCGTAAATTTTTATGGGCTTATGCAAGCCCATACCATTAACAGAGATCTCTTATTCAAAAGAAGAAAAAGAAGAGACCCAAAGCGAGCACGATATCAGCGATAAGCGGACAAAAAATCCCCTGCCAGTGAACGGCACGCGGACGGAAGCCCACGCCGTGAATAACGCCGCTGCAAACCGCCCACATCAGCAAGAAACCATGCCAGATTTCCAGCTCGCTGGTCTTCGCCGCAAAGCGCGACGGATCCCAGAAGATGCAGCCGGCCAGCAGCAGCGCCATCAATAAGGAAAGCGCCCTTAACGGGCGCTTGTCCATTATCGCATACATATACTTTATCATTCACGTCGCCTCTTTGTTGGCTACGTCTGCTTACCCCAGTCACTTACTGGTGTAAGCTCCTGGGGATTCACAGACTTGCCGCCTCGATGCAATCCGAATGATTTCGTATATCGCATCACGATAATACTCATCAGTGTTCTTCTTTACCTGCTTTGGTGGCTTCCACGTGCTCAAGCGCCAGCGCGGTAATCACCCCAAAGGCACAGGCAAGAAGCGTTCCCAAAATCCATGCGAAGTACCACATATATAGCTCCTTACCTTAGTACAGCGAGTGGGTGTTCTTTTCGATGTCTTCGCGCGTAATGCGGCCGAACATCTTCCAGTAACACCAGCTGGTGTAGGCCAGAATGATCGGCACGAAGACAATCGCCACGTAGGTCATCAGGTTCAGCGTCCGCTGACTGGAGGTCGCGTCCCACATCGTCAGGCTGGCGTTCAGCATGGTGCTGGACGGCATGATGAACGGGAACATCGCAATACCGGCGGTCAGAATGATGCAGGCCAGGGTCAGCGAGGAGAACAGGAATGCCCACGCGCCTTTATCCGCTTTAGTCGAGACGACGGTCAGCAGCGGCAGCACCACGCCCAGGGCAGGAACGGCCCACAGCGCTGGCATGTTATTAAAGTTCACCATCCATGCACCGGCCTCACGCACGACTTCTTTAGTCAGCGGGTTAGACGGGCCGCTATGATCCATTACTGATTTCACCACATAGCCGTCGATGCCGTAGTAGACCCACACACCGGCCAGCGCGAAGCAGACCAGCGTCACCAGCGCCGCCACCGTGGAAACGGTGCGGGTACGCAGGTGCAGTTCGCCTACGGTACGCATCTGCAGGTAGGTGGCACCCTGAGTCAGGATCATCGCCACGCTGACGATACCGGCCAGCAGACCAAACGGGTTCAGCAGCTGGAAGAAGTTTCCGGTATAGAACAGACGCAGGTATTCATCGACGTGGAACGGCACGCCCTGCAACAGGTTGCCGAAGGCCACACCAATCACCAGCGGCGGCACGAAGCTACCGATGAAGATGCCCCAGTCCCACATGTTGCGCCAGCGGGTGTCCTCGATCTTGGAACGGTAGTCAAAACCGACCGGACGGAAGAACAGCGAAGCCAGCACCAGAATCATCGCCACATAGAAGCCAGAGAACGCTGCGGCGTAAACCATCGGCCAGGCCGCGAACAGCGCGCCGCCGGCGGTGATCAGCCACACCTGGTTACCGTCCCAGTGCGGAGCGATGGCGTTGATCATAATCCGACGCTCGGTGTCGTTACGGCCGAGGAAACGGGTGAGCATGCCCACCCCCATGTCGAACCCGTCGGCGACAGCGAAGCCAATCAGCAGAATGCCAATCAGCAGCCACCAGATAAAACGCAATACTTCATAATCGATCATTTGACGACTCCTGTCTTAGCGTGCCGACTGAATAGCCGCAGAGGACTGTTCAAAGTGATAGCGGCCGGTTTTCAGGCTGCTAGGTCCTTTGCGGGCAAACTTGAACATCAGGAACAGTTCAGCCACCAGGAACAGCGTGTACAGACCGCAGATCAGCAACATTGAGAAGATCAGATCGCCTGCGGTCAACGACGAGTTGGCCACCGCGGTCGGCAGGACCTCACCAATCGCCCACGGCTGACGGCCATACTCGGCAACAAACCAGCCTGACTCCACGGCAATCCACGGCAGCGGCAGGCCAAAGAACGCGGCGCGCAGCAGCCATTTTTTCTCGCCAATGCGGTTACGAATCACGCTCCAGAAGGAGGCGCCGATAATCAACAGCATCAGGATGCCGCACGCCACCATGATACGGAAGGCGAAGTACAGCGGGGCGACGCTTGGAATAGAGTCTTTGGTCGCTTTGGCGATCTGCTCTTCCGTGGCGTCAGCGACGTTCGGGGTATAGCGCTTCAGCAACAGGCCATAGCCGAGGTCTTTCTTCACGCTATTGAACTGGTCACGCACGGCCTGGTCGGTCGAACCGGCGCGCAGCTGCTCCAGTAGCGCGTACGCTTTCATCCCGTTACGGATACGCTCTTCGTGCTGAACCATCAGATCTTTCAGGCCGATAACCGGCTTATCCACCGAGCGGGTGGCGATGATGCCCAGCGCGTAAGGGATCTGGATCGCGAAGTGGTTGGTCTGCGCATTCTGATCGGGAATACCAAACAGAGTAAAGGCAGCCGGCGCCGGCTGGGTTTCCCACTCAGCTTCGATAGCCGCCAGTTTGGTTTTCTGCACGTCACCCATTTCGTAACCGGATTCGTCACCCAGCACAATAACGGAGAGGATCGCCGCCATACCGAAGCTGGCTGCGATGGCAAAGGAGCGCTTAGCAAAGGCAAAGTCGCGGCCTTTCAGCATATACCAGGAGCTGATAGCCAGGATGAACATCGCGCCGGTGACATAGCCCGACGCCACGGTGTGAACGAATTTCACCTGAGCAACCGGGTTGAGCACCAGTTCGGAGAAGCTGACCATCTCCATACGCATGGTTTCAAAGTTGAAGTCCGATGCGATAGGGTTCTGCATCCAGCCGTTAGCGACGAGGATCCACAGCGCGGAGAGGTTGGAGCCCAGTGCGACCAGCCAGGTGACGGCCATGTGCTGAACTTTACCCAGACGATCCCAACCGAAGAAGAACAGACCTACAAAGGTGGATTCGAGGAAGAAGGCCATCAGACCTTCAATGGCCAGCGGCGCACCGAAGATATCGCCCACATAGTGTGAGTAATACGACCAGTTAGTCCCGAACTGGAACTCCATGGTCAGACCGGTCGCCACACCCAGCGCGAAGTTGATACCAAACAACTTGCCCCAGAATTTGGTCATATCTTTATAAATCTGTTTGCCGGAAAGGACGTAAACCGTTTCCATGATGGCCAGCAGGAACGCCATACCGAGCGTTAGCGGCACAAAAAGGAAGTGGTACATCGCGGTCAAGGCAAACTGTAAGCGCGACAGTTCGACTATATCTAACATCATGACTCCTTGCTCATCGCATGAAGACTCCGAAAATGAACCGAGAAGCTCTGGCTCATACGCATGCCCCAATACAAAAGTTATTTGTTGGCCCGTCCGCAGCGCGTTTCACCTGAAAGTGAAGCCACGCCACGTCAAGGTTACAAATACGTTAACGAAAACCCAATTGATTCCCCAATATATTACGCCGCAATAACCTTACAATAAATATGTTTTTATTGTTCCAGTTTTACATTTTTCGACGGTGATCAATATATAGCGAAGATAGCCTGTTTAGGCCAATTTGACTTGCGACAATTTAACGTTTTTTGAAGAATTTTTCCAAGCATTAAGCATTGATATAAATCAATTTTTACTCTACGTGTTAATTATGTAGCTCAATAAAGAATATTGGTGAACTTAATGTTAATATTGTGTTTAAAGTATGGCTTGCTTGGTTACTGAAAAGAGAGATATGAGAATCATAGGTAATATTATTTAACGCCGCGGGGAAAATGAAAAAAAATGCGCCGATCCTAATAATGCTAGACTGCTCACAGTATTTTTCCTGTTTTCTTATGCCCTTCTCTTCTGTTTTTTCACAATCTAAAACCCTTGCCTGTCGCGAATTGCGGAAATATTTCCTTCAGCAACCACGCTGCCGGGATTATATTCATGAAATAATTCATAAAATCAATATGATAGATAAGGTTTTTCACGGAGCAGGCATTCCGCCGGTTCAGCGGATGTTCTGGCGAGATGGATAACGCCCATAAAAAAGGCCACCTGACGGTGGCCAACCATGTCGAAATCGGACAGATTTCTGCTTCGGAGAAGCAGAGAGGGTTTACTTGATGATAGCTTTCAGCGCTTCGCCGATATCGGCCAGGCTGCGAACGGTTTTCACACCAGCGGCTTCCAGGGCTGCGAATTTCTCATCAGCAGTACCTTTACCGCCAGCGATGATGGCGCCCGCGTGGCCCATACGCTTGCCTTTCGGCGCGGTCACGCCCGCGATGTAGCCGACAACCGGCTTGGTCACGTGCTCTTTGATGTAGGCTGCCGCTTCTTCTTCCGCGCTGCCGCCGATCTCACCGATCATCACGATCGCTTCGGTCTGCGGATCTTCCTGGAACAACTTCAGGATATCGATGAAGTTGGAGCCCGGGATCGGGTCGCCGCCGATACCGACGCAGGTAGACTGGCCGAAGCCGTAGTCGGTGGTCTGCTTAACCGCTTCATAGGTCAGGGTACCGGAACGGGAAACGATGCCCACTTTACCCGGCTTGTGAATGTGGCCAGGCATGATGCCGATTTTGCACTCGCCCGGGGTGATAACGCCTGGGCAGTTCGGGCCAATCATGCGCACGCCCGCTTCGTCCAGCTTCACTTTCACAGTCAGCATATCCAGCGTCGGGATACCTTCGGTGATGGTGATAATCAGCTTAATGCCCGCGTCGATTGCTTCCAGAATGGAGTCTTTGCAGAACGGTGCAGGAACGTAGATAACGGTCGCGGTCGCGCCGGTCGCTTCAACGGCTTCGCGCACGGTGTTGAACACCGGCAGACCCAGATGGGTGGTGCCGCCTTTGCCTGGCGTCACGCCGCCAACCATTTGCGTACCGTAAGCGATCGCTTGTTCAGAGTGGAAGGTCCCCTGGCTACCGGTGAAGCCCTGGCAGATAACCTTGGTATCTTTATTAATTAAAACTGACATTATTTCCCCTCCACTGCGGCAACAACCTGCTGTGCTGCGTCCGTCAGACTTTTCGCTGCAATAATATTCAGGCCGCTGTCAGCCAGTTTTTTTGCGCCCAGTTCGGCGTTGTTACCTTCCAGACGAACCACGACCGGAACGTTAACCCCAACTTCCGCTACCGCGCCGATGATGCCGTCAGCGATCAGGTCGCAACGTACGATACCGCCGAAGATGTTAACCAGAACCGCTTTAACGTTGTCGTCAGAGAGGATGATTTTGAACGCTTCGGTCACGCGCTCTTTGGTGGCGCCGCCGCCAACGTCGAGGAAGTTAGCCGGTTCGCCGCCGTGCAGCTTAACGATGTCCATGGTGCCCATCGCCAGGCCTGCGCCGTTAACCATGCAACCGATGTTGCCGTCGAGCGCAACGTAGTTCAGTTCCCACTGCGCCGCCTGCGCTTCGCGCGGATCTTCCTGAGACTGGTCGCGCATTTCGCGCAGATCCGGCTGGCGGAACAGCGCGTTGCCGTCAGCGCCCAGTTTGCCGTCGAGGCAGATCAGGTCGCCCTGCTTAGTGATAACCAACGGGTTGATTTCGATCAGCGCCAGGTCGCGCTCAAGGAAAATGGTCGCCAGACCCATGAAAATCTTGGTGAACTGCTGAACCTGCTTACCTTCCAGACCCAGTTTGAACGCCAGTTCACGCCCCTGATAAGGCATCGGGCCCGCCAGCGGATCGATGGCGATCTTGTGGATCAGGTGCGGGGTTTCTTCCGCGACTTTTTCGATTTCCACGCCGCCTTCAGTCGACGCCATGAACACCACGCGACGGGAGCTACGATCAACGACCGCGCCCAGATACAGCTCTTTATCGATATCGGTCGCTGCTTCCACCAGAATCTGGTTGACCGGCTGGCCGTTAGCATCGGTTTGGTAAGTCACCAGGCGTTTGCCCAGCCAATGCTCAGCAAAAGCGCGGATCTCTTCTTTGCTCTTAACTACTTTCACACCGCCCGCTTTACCGCGGCCACCAGCGTGAACCTGACATTTCACTA
>OKJB01000288.1_pt1 | contig 10468 bp, 10 predicted proteins | sample 1611281 | NCBI WGS metagenome assembly OKJB01 (sample SAMN04436726, study PRJEB24849) | human gut metagenome | biome: human gut; feature: NICU; material: stool | host: Homo sapiens | place: USA: Saint Louis, MO | collected 2010-11-03 | reverse complement strand
CAAAGGCGCTTACCTTAACCATAAGCACCTTACCGTTCAAGCCTTGCGCGATTTACTCGAAGAACACCGCAATTTTGTTAAACATGGTGGGATCGGACTGGTTACGCGCCACTTTGGTGACATCTTCCAGCTTTTCAATCTGGCTAATCATCTGCCCCAATCGCTGGTCATCATTTACCAGCAGCCAGATGCGGCTGTGTTCGCTGCCCTGAATTGGCAGACAGAGAATGCCTTCGACGTTAAACGCCCGACGGGCAAATAGCCCGCAAACGTGGGTCATGACGCCGGGATGGTTGCGGACGGTGAGTTCCAGAATGACGTTATCACATTGTTTTTGCATGGCTTATTCCCCCACCATTTCAGTATTGGCCGCACCCGGCGGTACCATCGGATACACTTTCTGCTGTGCGTCGATACGCACGTGGATCAACGCCGGCCCCGGACGGTCGATAATCGCCTGCAGCGCCGCCTGCGGATCGGCTTCGTTATTTAAATCACAGGTTTGCAGGCCAAAACCGGCAGCAATCTGCATAAAGTTAATCATCCCCGGATAGGTGGCGGCGAACACGCCCTGCTGATAAAACAGGCTCTGCTGCTGGTGCACCAGCCCCAGCGCTTCGTTGTTCAGCAGGATAATTTTGACATCCAGCTGATTTTCGGCGGCGGTAGCCATCTCCTGAATATTCATCATCAGGCTGCCGTCGCCGGAGAAGCAGATAACCTTGCGCTGCGGATTCGCCAGCGCCGCGCCGATCGCCGCCGGCAGGCCGAAGCCCATGGTGCCGAGGCCGCCGGAAGTCAGCCACTGGCGCGGACGGTTGAGCGGGTAGGCCTGCGCTGTCCACATCTGATGCTGACCCACATCGGTGGTGATGATCGCCTCATCGTCAACGCAGGCGGCCACGGCGTTAATCAGGCCGTAATGGGAGAGCGGGTCGCTTTCCTGCGGGATGGCGCAGGGGAATTCACGCTGCAAATCGGCCACCAGCTGGCGCCACTCATCGCGCGGCTGCGCCTCAATCTGCGGGATCAGCTGGGCTAAGACTTCCGCCACATCGCCCTGAATCGCGACGTGCGGTTGCTTAATTTTACCCAGCTCAGAGCGGTCGATATCGACGTGAATAATCTTCGCGTTCGGGCAGAACTGCTCGGTCTTGCCAATCGCCCGGTCATCAAAACGGGCGCCTAAAACAATCAGTAAATCCGCTTCCTGCAAAATGAAGTTGGTGCTGCGCGCACCATGCATGCCCAGCATCCCCAGCGACAACGGATGCGCCTTCGGCAGCATCCCCAGCGCCATCAAGGTCATGGTGGTCGGCAGGTTGGCTTTTTCCGCCAGGTCCCGAATCGGCTGCGGCGCGTTAATCACCCCGCCGCCCAGATACAGCACCGGCCGTTTCGCCGCGTTAATCATTGCCGCCGCCTCACGCACGCTTTCAGGCGTGAAGGCCGGTGCCGGGGCGCGCTCGCCCGGCTCTGGCAACGTTTCCAGCTCAATGGTCGCCGCCTGTACGTCCTTAGGAATGTCTATCCACACCGGCCCGGGACGCCCGGACTGGGCAATACGGAAGGCGTCGCTGATCACCTGCGGCAGCTCGGCGATGTCGCGCACCAGGTAGTTATGCTTGGTGATGGGGATAGAGATGCCGTAGGTGTCCACTTCCTGGAAAGCGTCGGTGCCGATCATGGAGGCCGGCACCTGGCCGGTGATGCAGACCAGCGGGATTGAATCGAGGCGGGCATCGGCGATCGCCGTAATCAGGTTGGTGGCGCCAGGGCCGCTACAGGCCATACAAACCGCCGGTTTGCCTTCGGTTCGCGCCATCCCCTGAGCGATAAAACCCGCGCCCTGCTCGTGGCGCGCCAGGATGTGGCGGATCTGCGTGCTCTGGCTCAAGGCATCGTAGATGGGCAGGATAGAACCGCCCGGGATGCCGCTGACCATAGTGATGCCCTGGCGTTCCAGTAAATGAACAACCAGCTGCGCGCCGGTAAAGCGCATTGTGTTTGATGTGGTGCCCGAACTTGCCATGCTCCAGTCCTTTTATTCTGGGCCGACTTTACCGGGGGGCTCGCCAACAAAAAACCCCGCTCGGTTTGCGCCGGCGGGGTTTGGAATTCGTGTTGTTCCGGACCCTACGGCGCGTTGCCGACGACGACCACCACAGACACGACGACCACCGCGGCTGGCGCGGTTTTTAGTAGGGTCGAAGCGATCAGGGTTGCGTTCATTAGGGACCTGTTGTGTCGAAAAATAAGCTGAATTTATACAAACACAGGTTTTGCGATTTCACAATGGATTTATTTTCATCCACGATAATTTGCGTGAAAGATCACAATTCGGCGCAAAAGGGCAGAAAACAAAAAACCCCGCCGGAGCGAGGTTTTTATCAGCATGGTTACAGGTGGTAGCCGCAAGCACACTGTATTACGTCAACGCCAAAAGTATACGCGATCGCTGCAGTTCGCGCAATTTAAGGTCGGTTTTTCTCTGTCATAGAGTATGGATGAGAGGAGCGTATTTGTCCAAAAAATACTGTTCATCCATACAGTATTTATCTATACTGGGTGTGTTCACTTTGTGCCATTCGGGGGCCGCAAGTTTGACCGGCGCAACGAAGTCCTGGCTGAAACGGGTGGTGCCGTCAGTGCCTTAACCCCGAGAGAGCACACTGTGTTACGTCAACAACGTGCAGTCACTGGCCCGCGCGGCAACGCGTGGCTCAGCGCTGCGCACCCCTGTCGTTGCAGGCGGCGGGCCGGGAAGCCGTTCATGGAAAGGATGAACTATCGGCCAGGGCAGACGCCGCCGGCGACAGGCAGGGATAAGCTGGCAACGGGCAGCGGAAAGGTACGTCAGCTTATTGTGCTCCTTAACCACAGGAGACGCGCGTATGGGCGGAATGGATATTATTATTTTAATCCTGAAACTCATGGTTGCTGTGTTGCAACTACTTGATGCAGTCCTGAAACAGTTCCGCTGATTCAGGTTCAAGTCGCACCTGAGGGGGGCGGGAAACCGCCCCCCTGCAGGCGCCCGCCGGGCGTCCCGGGATGACTTGATGGAGGAAACTATGCCACCCCTGTTAATTGCCGCCACAACGCCGGACGATCCGGGGTTCGTTGCGCTGCGCACTGAAAGCCTTGAACAGCATTTCAACATGCTGCGCCGCCTGGCGGAAAACTGGCAGAGCGGCAAAAACCGCTTTAACGCGCCGGGCGAAACGCTGCTGGGCGCCTTCGTCAACCACCAGCTGGTAGGGGTATGCGGCATCAATAGCGATCCCTTCAGTCCGCAGCCGCGGGTTGGGCGCATTCGCCATCTCTACATTAGCGAACGTTACCGTCGCCGGGGCATCGGCCAGCAGCTGCTGGTCTCGGTCATTACCCACTCCAGCGCCTGGTTCGATTTTCTTAACACCCATGCCCCGGCGCAGGCCTGGCCCTTTTATGAAAGGCTTGGTTTTCGCCCGGTGTACGATGAACCGCGGGTGACACATCGCCTGTTTTGTTCGCTTTAACCCCCCCGCTGGCAGGCAGCGCGGGCGCGTGTTACATTCCGGTGACCTTCACTGTTGAACCTGTCTGCGATGACCCTCACCGTATTCTGCATTTTGCTGTTCGCCGCCCTGCTGCACGCCAGCTGGAACGCTATCGTCAAAGCCAGCGGCGATAAAATGTACGCGGCGATCGGCGTCAGCGGCTCGGCCGCGCTGATCGCCCTGGTGATGCTGCCCTTTGCCCCGCAGCCCGCGCTTGCCAGCGCCCCCTATCTGCTGGCGTCGTGCGCGTTACAGGTGGTGTATACGGTGCTGGTGGCGAAGACCTATCAGGTGTCGGATATGAGCCAGACCTACCCGCTGATGCGCGGCACCGCGCCGCTGCTGGTCGCGGCGATAAGCGTGCTGTTCCTAGGCGATCGTCTGTCGCCGCTGGCCTGGCTGGGCATCGGCGTTATCTGCCTGGCGATTCTGGCGATGGCCTTTCACGGCAGCGTTAGCTCCCGCAAAGGCATCGTGCTGGCGCTGATCAATGCCTGCTTTATCGCGGGATATACACTGGTGGACGGCACCGGCGTCCGGCTGGCGGGCTCGGCGCTAGGCTACACCCTGTGGACCTTTTTTATGAACGGTTTCTGCCTGCTGTGCTGGGCCATGGTGGCGCGACGGCGAGAGGCCAGTCGTTATTTACGTCAGCACTGGAAAAAGGGCATCCTCGGCGGTGTCGGCACCATGGGCTCCTACGGCCTGGCACTATGGGCGATGACCCAGGCCCCGCTGGCGGTGGTCGCCGCGCTACGTGAAACCTCCATTCTGTTCGGCGCGCTGATCGCCTTTATCGTTCTGAAAGAACAACTGATGCCGCTGCGCATCGTGGCCGCCTGCGGGATTGCCGCCGGGGCGATCCTCCTGCGCCTGGCGTAGCCTGAAATGGCAACATTAGTTGCCGTTCCTGTTTACATAATCTGCCTGGAATTCCCTCAACAATCGGCGCTTTGCAGTTGTCCTGTCATTTTAATATGGTAGATTCCTCCATCGTTTACGGGATGTGCCAGTCACATATTCTTTATTTCTCTTTACTCGCAAAGTATTCATCGACATGAAACGGCATAAGAACTTCAATTTGTTGTTGATGCTGGTACTGCTGGTGGCCGTCGGCCAGATGGCGCAGACCATTTATATTCCGGCTATTGCCGACATGGCGGTCGCGCTGAACGTCCGCGAAGGGGCGGTACAAAGCGTGATGGCGGCCTATCTGCTGACCTATGGTATTTCACAGCTGTTCTACGGCCCGCTCTCGGACCGCGTCGGTCGCCGTCCGGTGATCCTCGTCGGGATGTCGATTTTTATGCTGGCGACGCTGGTAGCTATTACCACCCATAGCCTGCCGGTGCTGATCGCCGCCAGCGCCATGCAGGGGATGGGCACCGGGGTCGGCGGCGTAATGGCGCGCACCCTGCCCCGCGACCTGTACGAAGGCGCGCAGCTGCGTCATGCCAATAGCCTGTTAAATATGGGTATTCTGGTCAGCCCGCTGATTGCGCCGCTGCTCGGCGGCATCCTCGACACCCTGTGGAGCTGGCGCGCCTGCTACGCCTTCTTGCTGGTGCTGTGCGCGGGCGTGACCTTCAGCATGGCGAAGTGGATGCCGGAAACGCGCCCGGAAGGGGCGCCACGCACCAAACTCCTGACCAGCTACAAAACGCTGTTCGGTACCGGGGCGTTTAACTGCTATCTGCTGATGCTGATCGGCGGCCTGGCCGGGATTGCGGTGTTCGAAGCCTGTTCCGGGGTGCTGATGGGCGCGGTGCTCGGCCTGAGCAGCATGGCGGTGAGTATTCTGTTTATTCTGCCGATCCCGGCGGCGTTCTTCGGCGCGTGGTTTGCCGGCCGGCCGAACAAGCGTTTCCCGACGCTGATGTGGCAGTCGGTGATCTGCTGCCTGCTGGCAGGTTTGATGATGTGGATCCCTGGACTGCTGGGCATCATGACCGTCTGGACCCTGCTGGTGCCGGCGGCGCTGTTCTTCTTCGGCGCCGGGATGTTATTCCCGCTGGCCACCAGCGGCGCGATGGAGCCGTTCCCGTTTCTCGCCGGTACCGCCGGGGCCCTGGTGGGCGGCTTGCAGAATATCGGCTCCGGCGTGCTGGCCTGGCTGTCGGCGATGATGCCGCAAACTGGTCAGGGCAGCCTCGGCCTGCTGATGATGCTGATGGGCCTGTTGATTCTGCTGTGCTGGCTGCCGCTGGCCTCGCGCTTCACCCACCATCAGCAGCCGGTATAAGCGCGGCGGTCGTTCCCCGGATGGCGGCTGACGCCTTATCCGGGCTACCGGACTGTAGGCCCGCGCAAGCGCAGCGCCGCCGGGCGATTATCAGGCACCGAGCCGTTGCTCACCTCTTTTCAGGTCAGGCTGTGCAGCCATTCGATAAAAGCGTCGATTTTCGGCCACTGACGGCCCGGCAGGGTCGTCACGTAATAATGCTGATGGCATTTCAGCGTCATGTCGCCAAAAGGCGCAATCAGCTCGCCGCTCTCCAGCCGCTTCTGCACCAGCCGTTTACGCCCCATCGCTACCCCCACATGATTCATCGCCGCAATCACCGCTAAATCAGAACGATCGAAGCCAATGCCCGATGATGGCGGCAGTTCCACCGCAAATTTCTGCGCCCAGCTATACCACTCATCGGTGCCGGAATCATTGCTCCATGCCTGGCGATCGTGGAGCAGTGTGCAGTGGCGCAGATTGTCAGGATGCTGCGTTAACTGCAGCTGGCGGGCGTAATTCGGCGTACATACCGGCACGATCGCCTCATCCATCAGAAAATGATGGCTCAGCTGCGACGACGGCGCATCATCAAAATAGATTGCCAGATCGATACCCGCCCGCTGCAGGTTGACGTTATCGTTGCCGGTCAGCACAGTCAGCGAGATGGCCGGGTAGCGGTGAGTGAAATCCCCCAGCGCCGGCACCAGCCAGCATTGGGCTATCGACGGGCGCGAATAGACCGTCAGGCTGCCAGAGAGCTCCTGGTTTTTGATGTCCAGAATCTCCTGATTGAGGCCATCCAGCGACGACTTCAGCGCCCAGTAAACGCGCTTCCCTTCTCGCGTCAGCTCCACTTTGCGGTGCGAGCGGACAAAGAGCTGGATCCCCAGCTCCTCTTCCAGCTGATTAATCCGGTGACTGACGGCGCTTGGGGTGAGCGCAAGCTCGTCTGCGGCCAGGGCGAACGACTCGTGCCGCGCCGCCACCTCAAACGTCGACAGCCTGGAGAGTTGCCAGCCGTTGAGCAACCGGGTACCTAAGGTTTTGAGTACATCCATTATGCGCTCCTGGCAAAAAAGGGGATCTGGATGATAAAAAAATAACGCCAGAACTTCCGCTCAAGGATGAATTAATTTGACCCATAGCATATTTATAGGTCAATTTTAGAGCTAAATCACCTTTTTGATTCAATTTGGCTCACCTGAAAGGCCATTTATATCGTTTGTCAGCCCATGCCGAGTTTCTGTTCAATAACCACACGTTACTTACGGCGAGGTGGGGTATGGAATCGCAAATCTGGGTTGTGAGCACGCTGCTGATTAGCATCGTGTTAATCGTCTTAACGATCGTCAAACTGAAGTTTCATCCGTTTCTGGCGCTGCTGCTGGCGAGCTTTTTCGTCGGGGCGATGATGGGGATGGGCCCGCTGGAGATGGTCAACGCCATTGAGAGTGGGATCGGCGGCACGCTGGGCTTCCTGGCGGCGGTGATCGGTCTCGGTACCATCCTCGGCAAGATGATGGAAGTCTCCGGCGCGGCGGAGCGCATCGGCCTGACGCTGCAGCGCTGCCGCTGGCTGTCGGCGGACGTGATTATGGTGCTGGTCGGCCTGATCTGCGGTATTACCCTGTTTGTCGAAGTCGGCGTGGTGCTGCTGATCCCGCTGGCGTTCTCCATCGCTAAAAAAACCAATACCTCGCTGCTGAAGCTGGCTATTCCGCTGTGTACGGCCCTGATGGCGGTGCATTGCGTGGTGCCGCCGCATCCGGCTGCGCTGTTCGTGGCGAATAAACTGGGCGCCGATATCGGGACGGTTATCGTCTATGGCCTGCTGGTCGGTCTGATCGCCTCGCTGGTCGGCGGCCCGCTGTTCCTCAGGCTGCTCGGCAACCGCCTGCCGTTTAAATCGGTGCCAGCCGAGTTTTCCAACCTCGACGTTCGCGAAGAATCGACGCTGCCCTCGCTCGGCGCTACGCTATTTACCGTGTTGTTACCGATTGGGCTGATGCTGGTGAAAACCGTCGCTGAACTGAATATGGCGCAAGGCGGCACGCTGTATACAGTGCTGGAATTTATCGGCAACCCCATCACCGCGATGTTTATTGCCGTTTTTGTCGCCTATTACATTCTCGGCATTCGTCGGCAGATGGGGATGGGCGTCCTGCTGACTCATACTGAAAACGGCTTCGGATCGATCGCCAACATCCTGCTGATTATTGGCGCTGGCGGCGCGTTCAACGCGATTTTGAAATCCAGCGGCCTGGCCGATAGCCTGGCGGTGATCCTCTCGAATCTGCATATGCATCCGATTCTGCTGGCCTGGCTGGTGGCGCTTATCCTGCACGCCGCCGTCGGCTCCGCTACCGTGGCGATGATGGGCGCTACCGCCATCGTTGCGCCGATGCTGCCGCTTTATCCTGGCGTAAGCCCGGAGATCATCGCCATTGCCATCGGTTCCGGCGCCATTGGCTGCACGATCGTCACCGATTCCCTGTTCTGGCTGGTAAAACAGTACTGCGGCGCCAGCCTCAGCGAAACGTTCAAGTACTACACGACAGCGACATTTATCGCGTCACTACTTGCACTGGCCGCCACCTTCCTGCTTTCTTTCATTATCTGAGCGCAAAGAGACGTATGATGAAACACGCTGACCTGACCACCTTAACCGCGACCTTCCCGCTTGTGCAGGATCTGATCGCCCTGAAAGAAACCACCTGGTTTAACCCAGCCACCACCACCCTGGCGCAAGGGTTACCTTACGTCGGTCTGACCGCCGACGATGTGCAAGACGCCCATGCCCGCCTTCAGCGCTTCGCGCCCTATCTGGCGGAAGCTTTCCCGGAAACGGCCGCCAGCGGCGGGATTATCGAATCGGAAGTGGTTGCCATTCCGGCAATGAAACGCAGCCTTGAGCAAAAGTTCGGCCAGCCGATTAGCGGCGATCTGCTGCTGAAAAAAGACAGCCACCTGCCGATTTCGGGTTCCATTAAGGCGCGTGGCGGGATTTATGAAGTGCTGACCCATGCGGAAAAGCTGGCGCTGGAGGCCGGACTGCTCACCACCGCAGATGATTATCGCAAATTGCTGACACCGGAATTTAAACAGTTCTTCAGCCAGTACAGCATCGCTGTCGGCTCCACCGGCAACCTCGGGATGTCGATCGGCATCATGAGCGCGCGCATCGGCTTTAAGGTTACGGTACATATGTCGGCGGATGCCCGGGCGTGGAAAAAAGCCAAACTGCGCAGCCACGGCGTGACGGTCGTTGAGTACGAAGAGGACTACGGCGTCGCCGTCGAACAGGGGCGCAAGGCAGCGGAATCCGACCCGAACTGCTTTTTCATTGATGATGAAAACTCGCGCACGCTGTTCCTCGGCTATGCCGTAGCCGGCGAGCGCCTGAAGGCGCAGTTTGCCAAAGCAGGGCGCGTGGTCGATGCCGATCACCCGCTGTTCGTCTACCTGCCGTGCGGCGTTGGCGGCGGCCCCGGCGGCGTGGCATTCGGCCTGAAGCTGGCCTTCGGCGACAACGTTCACTGCCTGTTCGCCGAACCGACCCACTCGCCCTGCATGCTGCTCGGCGTCTATACCGGGCTCCACGACCAGATAGCGGTGCAGGATTTAGGCATTGATAACCTGACCGCCGCCGACGGTCTGGCGGTCGGCCGGGCGTCCGGGTTCGTTGGCCGGGCAATGGAGCGCCTGCTCGACGGGTTCTATACCCTTGATGATCAGACGATGTACGACATGCTGGGCTGGCTGGCGACAGCGGAAAACATTCGCCTTGAACCGTCCGCGCTGGCCGGAATGGCCGGGCCGCAGCGGGTCTGCGCCAGCCAGGCGTACCATCAGCTACAAGGTCTGAGTGAACAACAGCTGCAGCAGGCCACCCACCTGGTGTGGGCCACCGGCGGCGGCATGGTGCCGGAAGAGGAGATGGCGCAATATCTGGCGAAGGGGCGCTAATCTTCAGCGCAGCAGCGGCATCAGCGCCTCTGGCGGCCGCTGCTGTCGGCGCAAGTCCCGCATCACTCGCATATAGGGCCCGCTAAGATCGTAGAACTGCCGGTAACCCGCGCACAGCGGGTCTTCCTGTTCGCCGCAGCGGCACAGGCGCAACCACGGGCAGCCGTAGCAGGTGCTGTTGGCCGCTGGCGCGCCTGGCTGGGTCAGCGTCTCGCCGCACCAGGCGCTCAGCGTCTCACTAAACAGCAAAATATGGATGCGCCCAATATCTTCCCGCACCCAGCGGTGAAAGACAGTGCAGAGAAACTCCCCCCAGAGCGCGGCGTCGCCGGCCGCCAGCTGCGGAATAAAATGGATAGCGGTGAGACCCTGTTGACGCAGTTGTGCATAGAACGCCTGCGGCTGATGGCAATGATGCGCCTCCACCACGACAGCCTGAAAGGGAGTGTCATGTTGCTGGCCGGGGGCATGAGTGAGAGGCAAATTCGCCGGACATCCTGTCATGACATATCCCTAATGAATAAAACGATCGGTTGAAGGTGAGTAACAGCAAACAGGAATGCCAGAGAAAGTACTGCGAGTGCGATCAAAAATTTGTCACGAACCGCCCGCGGCTGTAAAAAATCGCTATCGTCGACGTCCATCAGATGACGACGGCGGGTATAGCCCCAGAGGATCACCGCCACTATCGCCAACACGCCGATCGACAGCCAGAACGGCAGGCCGGCGCGGT
>OKJB01000269.1_pt1 | contig 10958 bp, 9 predicted proteins | sample 1611281 | NCBI WGS metagenome assembly OKJB01 (sample SAMN04436726, study PRJEB24849) | human gut metagenome | biome: human gut; feature: NICU; material: stool | host: Homo sapiens | place: USA: Saint Louis, MO | collected 2010-11-03 | reverse complement strand
GTCGCTTCGCCGTTTTCGTCTGTCACTACGCTCTCTTGCCGGTTCCCCAGAAAATCACGCCAGGTTTTATTGCCGTAATTCTCTCCCAGATGAATGGTTTTTTCGCCATCATCTCCGTTCGACATGACCACCACGCAGCCGGGATATTCGTCGGTGCCACTGCGGCTAAAGGCAATGCAGTTCGGATGGTCGAAAAATAACGTCTGTACACCGTGGGCGAAACGCTGACGGGCGAGAATTAACTCATCAAGCTGTTCGATTATTGGCATATCTATCGGATAGGTTTGCCCGTCACCACCGACATCTTCGTAATGTGCACCGTAGAGGTCCGGATAGAACACCGAAGGAACGCCATTTTCCCGCAACAAAATTAAGGCATACGCCAGCGGTTTAAACCACGGTTCGACCGGTGCTTCGAGGGCTTGCAACGGTTGGGTGTCGTGGTTGGCAACGAGGGTTACGGCGTGAAAAGGATCGGCTTCCACCAGCGTCCCAGTGAAGATCTGCGTCATGTCGTAGTCGCGACCCATGCGCGATGCTTCATGGAATTTCATCTGCAGCGGCGCATCAAACAGCATGGTTTTGCCTTCCACCTGATCAATATACGTTTGCAGTTTATCGACTTCATGCGACCAGTATTCAGCTACAATAAACAGCGGCTTTGGCGCAACTTCCTGTACGTGTTCGATCCACTCTTTATAAAACCATGCCGGAATATGTTTGACCGCATCAAGACGAAAGCCGTCGCATTGCGTTTGTTCCATCACCCAGCGCGCCCAGTATTTAATCTCTTCCGTCACGGCATGATTGCGAAAATCGATATTCTCACCCATCAGATAATCGAAATTACCGAGTTCATCATCAACCTGATCGTTCCAGCCTTCGCCGGTGTAGTCGTTAACAATTTTAAATATGCCATCTTCATCAGGATTTTCGATATGGTCGATACCGCTAAAACATTTGAAATCCCAGATAAACTGCGAGTATTGCCCGGCACGGGCGGGGAAGGTGTAACGCGTCCAGCCTTCACACTCAATGATTTCTTCGTCAATTTGCGTACGGTCATCAGCATTTACACGCTGCACGCGAATAGCTTCTTTTTCATCCGCGCCCATTTTGTGGTTGACTACCACGTCCAGCAGCACCGCAATGTCATTACGTTTCAGGGCGTCAATGGCGGCCAGCAGTTGTGCTTTATCACCATATTTAGTAGGGATGCTGCCTTTCTGATCAAACTCACCTAAATCAAATAAATCATAGGAGTCGTAGCCGACCGAATACCCGCCCGATGCGCCTTTATAGGCGGGCGGCAACCAGACCATATTGATACCAATATCATTAAAACCGTCTGCGCGCTCGGCCAGTTCAGGCCAGAGCTTACCGCCTTCCGGGTAATACCAGTGAAAACATTGTAACAGCGTGGGATTACGCATTCTTCGACTCCATTCAAGGGGAATATTAGAAGCGTAGCCGTAATCGGATTATTCGCGAGCCATCGGCTCATTAAGATTCAAAAGAGGTTATCCTGCGGAGCCAGCACAAAGCCGCCCTGATCGCCATAGGCACTTAACACCGATTTTTGCACCGATGACTGACCGACCAGTTTCGCCAGTTCATCCATCCGAATCTGTAATAACTGCTTTACCTTGCTTTCGTTGTCGAGAATCAGGTGCAGCATCGGGCGGAGCTGCTCCTGCATCGTAGTGGACGGGGCAACCTCTTCAGTCAGGTGTGCGATCTCCTGCACCGCATTCACATACGCCATTTCGCTGGCGATGAGTTCGTCCCATTGTTCTTCCGTTGCCAGGCGTAACATGAGCTGGCTTTTTTCGACGAGTTGTTGCCAGGCGAAATACAAATGCGGTGCATTGTTCATCAGACTGGGTCCTGAATCAAAGAAGGGGAGAGTAAAGACTCTTTCCAGGCATCGGCAATATTACGCATTAATGCTTCCACCTCTTCGACTGCGGAGACATCGTTGCGTAAATTGGCTTGCAGCAAACGCCTGACCATATAGCTATAAAGAGCAATTAAGTTTTGGGTTAATTCGTCTTTGCTCTCTTCATCAAGACTCACCCGCAGTCCGTTCTCAATGATGTTGATCGCTTTTGACAAAGAGACACCTTTGCCTTGCTGATTGTTGTCCTGCATAAACAGGCGCGCTCTAACCAGTGCGCTTAACACTCCATCAAATAGCATGGTGACCAACTGCTGTTGGCTGGCGCTCATTACGGCGCTTTCGACGCCAATTTGTGCATAGGCCTGGGTGCCTTTTGCCGCGTACATGACCTGTCTCCCGATGAATATTGATTACTTGGAATTACTGTTGTTTTCGAACTGCTGCGTTAAGTAGCTGCTGGTGCTGTTTAACGAGGTCATTAAAACGTCCAGTTGGGTAAATTGTTCTTTATAGCGCGCGACCTGCGCATCAATGCGATCGCTGGCGGCGTTGTAGTCTTTAGTTAACTTATTCAGGGTCTTACTAACGCCATCGGTAGCGGCTTTAATAATGCCCGTTGTCGAAAGCCAACTGGTCAGGTTGCTGCCGATGGTGGTCGTGATGCCGGTTTTTTTACCATCGCCAACAATCAATGCACCTACGCCGCTGGCATCTTTTTTCAATGCAGCGGTGAGTTTGTCGGCATCCAGTTCCAGTTTGCCATCGCTGGGATCGGTCGTGATACCAATCTGCGCCAGCGTTTTATAGTTGGAAGAACTGACGGTATTACTCAGCATCGATTTCAACTGCGTCTGAATCGTTCGCAGCGTGGAGTCGCCGAGTAGTGCGCCATTGCTAGAATTCTGGCTATCAGCTCCCGCATCTACGGCGGTGTATTTGGTCAGGCTGCTGAAGGTATCTATTAGCGAGTTATAGGCATTCACCCAGTCTTTAATCGCCGTTTGCGCTTTGGAGGTGTCCTGAGTGATGGTCAGCGTCTGGTTGCCTGTGGTGACATCGTTCAGGTTCAGGGTGATGTTTTCCAGCGCGTCGCTGATGGTGTTGCTGCTGTTCTCAATGGCGACGTTATTGACCGTCAGCTGTGCATTCTGGGCGGCGACCGAGACCTCCATGCCGTTGCTGCTGGCACTGGCGTCATAGCCCATAAAACTTTGTAGCGCATCATCACCGCTGACCGAGAGTGTCATCGCATTATCAAGGCCGGTGTCATTTGATGTGACTGACAGACGATATTCACCGTTACCCACGTTAATGATGCTTGCGCTTACGCCTGCTTTTGCGTTGTTGATGGCATCACGGATCCCGCTTAAAGACGAGTTAGCCGCGCTGATATCAATGGAAATCGGATCTTTGTCGCCGCCTTGTTGAATGGTGAGTTTGCTGTCGCTGGTGGCGATCGCCGTTTTCGTATCGTCTCTGGTGGTGCGCGTTGTCAGGGTTTGCGCCTGCGCCAGATGGGTGACGCTGATGGTGTATTTCCCGGCGATGGCATTACCCGCGGTGGTGGCACTGAACGCGGTGGTGCTGCTGGTGGTGCTGGTAGCGGAAAAAAGATCGGCTTTAGACAATGCAGTATTGGCGGTCTGGAAAGTCGTCAGCGCGCTTTTCAGCGTACCGTAGGCGCTAAGTTTAGCGGTAAACGACGATTGCTGATTTGAAATAGGGGTTAGCGTCGCTTTTTGCGCGGCGGTGAGGCTATCAAGGATTGAACTTAAATCCAGACCTGACCCGACTCCCAGCGATGAAATACTTGCCATGCGATTTCCTTTTATCTTTCGACACGTAAAACGAATACCGGGGTTATCGGCCTGAATTGCGCAAAGTTTACGTTTAATTGTTTTTTTTAATAGCGGGAATAAGGGGCAGAGAAAAGAGTATTTCGTCGACTAACAAAAAATGGCTGTTTGTGAAAAAAATTCTAAAGGTTGTTTTACGACAGACGATAACAGGGTTGACGGCGATTGAGCCGACGGGTGGAAACCCAAAACGTAATCAACGACTTGCAATATAGGATAACGAATCATGGCACAAGTCATTAATACCAACAGCCTCTCGCTGATCACTCAAAATAATATCAACAAGAACCAGTCTGCGCTGTCGAGTTCTATCGAGCGTCTGTCTTCTGGCTTGCGTATTAACAGCGCGAAGGATGACGCCGCGGGTCAGGCGATTGCTAACCGTTTTACTTCTAACATTAAAGGCCTGACTCAGGCTGCACGTAACGCCAACGACGGTATTTCTGTTGCACAGACCACTGAAGGCGCGCTGTCCGAAATCAACAACAACTTACAGCGTATCCGTGAGCTGACGGTTCAGGCTTCTACCGGGACTAACTCTGATTCGGATCTGGACTCCATTCAGGACGAAATCAAATCCCGTCTCGACGAAATTGACCGCGTATCCGGTCAGACCCAGTTCAACGGCGTGAACGTACTGGCAAAAGACGGTTCGATGAAAATTCAGGTTGGTGCGAACGACGGCCAGACTATCACTATTGATCTGAAGAAAATTGACTCTGATACGCTGGGGCTGAATGGTTTTAACGTGAATGGTTCCGGTACGATAGCCAATAAAGCGGCGACCATTAGCGACCTGACAGCAGCGAAAATGGATGCTGCAACTAATACTATAACTACAACAAATAATGCGCTGACTGCATCAAAGGCCCTTGATCAACTGAAAGATGGTGACACTGTTACTATCAAAGCAGATGCAGCTCAAACTGCCACGGTCTATACATACAATGCATCTGCTGGTAACTTCTCATTCAGTAATGTATCGAATAATACTTCAGCAAAAGCAGGTGATGTAGCAGCTAGCCTTCTCCCGCCGGCTGGGCAAACTGCTAGTGGTGTTTACAAAGCAGCAAGCGGTGAAGTGAACTTTGATGTTGATGCGAATGGTAAAATTACAATCGGAGGACAGGAAGCCTATTTAACTAGTGATGGTAACTTAACTACAAACGATGCTGGTGGTGCGACTGCGGCTACGCTTGATGGTTTATTCAAGAAAGCTGGTGATGGTCAATCAATCGGGTTTAATAAGACTGCATCAGTCACGATGGGGGGAACAACTTATAACTTTAAAACGGGTGCTGATGCTGGTGCTGCAACTGCTAACGCAGGGGTATCGTTCACTGATACAGCTAGCAAAGAAACCGTTTTAAATAAAGTGGCTACAGCTAAACAAGGCACAGCAGTTGCAGCTAACGGTGATACATCCGCAACAATTACCTATAAATCTGGCGTTCAGACGTATCAGGCGGTATTTGCCGCAGGTGACGGTACTGCTAGCGCAAAATATGCCGATAATACTGACGTTTCTAATGCAACAGCAACATACACAGATGCTGATGGTGAAATGACTACAATTGGTTCATACACCACGAAGTATTCAATCGATGCTAACAACGGCAAGGTAACTGTTGATTCTGGAACTGGTACGGGTAAATATGCGCCGAAAGTCGGGGCTGAAGTATATGTTAGTGCTAATGGTACTTTAACAACAGATGCAACTAGCGAAGGCACAGTAACAAAAGATCCACTGAAAGCTCTGGATGAAGCTATCAGCTCCATCGACAAATTCCGTTCATCCCTGGGGGCTATCCAAAACCGTTTGGATTCCGCCGTCACCAACCTGAACAACACCACTACCAACCTGTCTGAAGCGCAGTCCCGTATTCAGGACGCCGACTATGCGACCGAAGTGTCCAACATGTCGAAAGCGCAGATTATCCAGCAGGCCGGTAACTCCGTGCTGGCAAAAGCCAACCAGGTACCGCAGCAGGTTCTGTCTCTGCTGCAGGGTTAATCGCCGTAACCTGATTAACTGAGACTGACGGCAACGCCAAATTGCCTGATGCGCTGCGCTTATCAGGCCTACAAGGGGAATTGCAATTTATTGAATTTGCACATTTTTGTAGGCCGGATAAGGCGTTTACGCCGCATCCGGCAACATGAATGGTAATTTGCCAGCAACGTGCTTCCCCGCCAACGGCGGGGTTTTTTCTGCCCGCAATTTACCGGTAACCCCCAAATAACCCCTCATTTCACCCACTAATCGTCCGATTAAAAACCCTGCAGAAACGGATAATCATGCCGATAACTCATATAACGCAGGGCTGTTTATCGTGAATTCACTCTATACCGCTGAAGGTGTAATGGATAAACACTCGCTGTGGCAGCGTTATGTCCCGCTGGTGCGTCACGAAGCATTGCGCCTGCAGGTTCGACTGCCCGCGAGCGTGGAACTTGAAGATCTGCTACAGGCGGGCGGCATTGGGTTACTTAATGCCGTCGAACGCTATGACGCCCTACAAGGAACGGCATTTACAACTTACGCAGTGCAGCGTATCCGTGGCGCTATGCTGGATGAACTTCGCAGCCGTGACTGGGTGCCGCGCAGCGTGCGACGCAACGCGCGTGAAGTGGCACAGGCAATAGGGCAACTGGAGCAGGAACTTGGCCGCAACGCCACGGAAACTGAGGTAGCGGAACGTTTAGGGATCGATATTGCCGACTATCGCCAAATGTTGCTCGACACCAATAACAGCCAGCTCTTCTCCTACGATGAGTGGCGCGAAGAGCACGGCGATAGCATCGAACTGGTTACTGATGATCATCAGCGAGAAAACCCGCTACAACAACTGCTGGACAGTAATCTGCGCCAGCGGGTGATGGAAGCCATCGAAACGTTGCCGGAGCGCGAAAAACTGGTATTAACCCTCTATTATCAGGAAGAGCTGAATCTCAAAGAGATTGGCGCGGTGCTGGAGGTCGGGGAATCGCGGGTCAGTCAGTTACACAGCCAGGCTATTAAACGGTTACGCACTAAACTGGGTAAGTTATAACGTCAGTAAATGCCGCACTTTAATTTTGACTACCAGGAGTTCTTAATGATGGTGCAGCACCTGAAAAGACGGCCATTAAGCCGCTATCTTAAAGACTTTAAACACAGCCAGACCCATTGCGCGCATTGCCGTAAATTACTCGATCGCATTACCCTCGTTCGCGACGGCAAAATAGTGAATAAAATCGAGATTTCCCGCCTGGACACGCTGCTTGATGAAAATGGCTGGCAAGTGGAACAACAATCATGGGCGGCATTGTGCCGATTTTGCGGTGATTTACATTGCAAAACGCAGAGTGATTTTTTCGATATTATCGGCTTTAAGCAATTTCTTTTTGAGCAAACTGAAATGAGCCCTGGTACGGTGCGTGAATATGTCGTTCGTTTGCGCCGTTTGGGGAATCATCTACACGAGCAAAATATTTCCCTCGATCAGCTGCAGGACGGTTTCCTTGATGAAATCCTCGCCCCGTGGCTGCCCTCCACCAGCACCAACAATTACCGCATCGCGTTACGGAAGTATCAACACTATCAGCGCCAAACCTGTACCGGACTTGTGCAGAAATCCTCCAGCCTGCCTGCTTCTGATATATATTAAATAAGAATAAGATGTAGCGGAGTTGTTTTTGTGTTTACAAACAATGGCTCTACACTGCAAACAGACATAACAACATTCGGGGTAAATATGAAATTAGCACATCTGGGACGTCAGGCATTGATGGGTGTGATGGCCGTGGCGCTGGTTGCGGGTATGAGCGTTAAAAGTTTTGCAGATGAAGGTCTGCTTAATAAAGTCAAAGAGCGCGGCACGCTGCTGGTAGGGCTGGAAGGAACTTATCCGCCGTTCAGTTTTCAGGGGGATGACGGCAAATTAACCGGTTTTGAAGTGGAATTTGCCCAACAGCTGGCAAAACATCTTGGCGTTGAGGCGTCACTAAAACCGACCAAATGGGACGGTATGCTGGCGTCGCTGGACTCTAAACGCATTGATGTGGTGATTAATCAGGTCACCATTTCTGACGAGCGCAAGAAAAAATACGATTTCTCTACCCCGTACACCATTTCCGGTATTCAGGCGCTGGTGAAAAAAGGTAACGAAGGCACCATTAAAACGGCTGATGATCTGAAAGGCAAAAAAGTGGGTGTCGGTCTGGGCACCAACTATGAAGAGTGGCTGCGTCAGAATGTTCAGGGCGTCGATGTGCGTACCTATGATGATGACCCGACCAAATATCAGGATCTGCGCGTAGGCCGTATCGATGCGATCCTCGTTGACCGTCTGGCGGCGCTGGATCTGGTGAAGAAAACCAACGATACGCTGGCAGTAACCGGTGAAGCATTCTCCCGTCAGGAGTCTGGTGTGGCGCTGCGTAAAGGAAATGAAGACCTGCTGAAAGCGGTGAATGATGCAATTGCGGAAATGCAAAAAGATGGCACTCTGCAAGCCCTTTCCGAAAAATGGTTTGGTGCTGATGTGACCAAATAATCAGCATAATGACAAAAAAGGGCGCTTTCACTAGCGCCTTTTTTATTTACGCGTTTTCAGCGTGCATAATAAGAAAATCACAACAACACACATCGGAGGCTGTTATGCCACTGCATAATTTAACCCGTTTTCCACGGCTGGAGTTTATCGGCGCGCCAACGCCGCTCGAATATCTGCCGCGCTTTTCTGATTATCTTGGACGGGAAATTTTCATCAAACGGGATGACGTCACTCCCATGGCAATGGGCGGCAATAAATTACGTAAGCTGGAATTTCTCGCGGCAGATGCTCTGCGTGAAGGTGCCGATACGCTGATTACTGCCGGGGCGATCCAGTCTAACCATGTGCGCCAGACTGCCGCAGTTGCGGCGAAACTCGGTCTGCACTGCGTGGCGCTGCTGGAAAATCCTATTGGCACAACCGCAGAAAACTATTTAACCAACGGCAATCGTTTGTTGCTGGATCTGTTCAATACCCAGATTGAAATGTGCGACGCACTGACCGATCCCAATGCCCAACTGGAAGTGCTGGCGACGCGAGTCGAAGCACAAGGCTTTCGCCCGTATGTCATTCCGGTTGGCGGTTCTAATGCTTTGGGCGCGCTGGGTTATGTGGAGAGTGCGCTGGAAATTGCGCAACAGTGTGAAGGGGCAGTTAATATTTCGTCGGTGGTGGTCGCGTCGGGCAGTGCCGGAACTCACGCCGGACTGGCTGTTGGGCTGGAACACCTGATGCCTGAAAGCGAACTGATTGGCGTGACTGTGTCGCGTTCTGTTGCCGATCAATTGCCGAAAGTGGTTAACCTCCAACAGGCGATTGCGAAAGAACTGGAGCTGACCGCATCAGCGGAAATTTTACTCTGGGATGACTATTTTGCACCTGGCTACGGCGTGCCGAACGACGAAGGCATGGAAGCAGTGAAATTGCTGGCGCGGCTGGAAGGCATTCTGCTTGATCCTGTGTATACCGGAAAAGCGATGGCGGGGCTGATTGACGGTATCAGTCAGAAACGCTTCAAAGATGAAGGGCCGATTTAGTTTATTCATACCGGCGGTGCGCCTGCGCTGTTCGCCTATCATCCCCACGTTTAGCTCCGGGAACGCTCATGCAAGAAAGTATACAACTGGTTATTGATTCCTTGCCGTTCCTGCTGAAAGGGGCTGGGTATACGCTGCAACTCAGTATCGGCGGCATGTTTTTTGGCTTACTGCTCGGGTTTATTCTCGCGCTGATGCGCCTGTCGCCAATCTGGCCCGTGCGCTGGCTGGCGCGTTTTTATATCTCTATTTTTCGTGGTACGCCGCTCATCGCACAACTGTTTATGATCTATTACGGACTGCCACAGTTTGGTATCGAATTAGATCCCATTCCGTCAGCAATGATTGGTCTGTCGCTGAACACTGCCGCCTATGCTGCCGAAACGCTGCGCGCCGCCATTTCTTCTATTGATAAAGGTCAGTGGGAAGCTGCAGCCAGTATTGGCATGACGCCATGGCAGACCATGCGTCGCGCGATTTTGCCACAGGCGGCGCGGGTGGCGTTGCCGCCGCTGTCGAACAGCTTTATCAGCCTGGTAAAAGATACGTCGCTGGCCGCGACAATCCAGGTGCCGGAGCTGTTCCGTCAGGCTCAGTTGATTACCTCGCGCACGCTGGAGGTGTTCACCATGTACCTGGCGGCTTCGCTCATCTACTGGATTATGGCGACTGTGTTATCGACGTTGCAGAACCATTTTGAGAATCAACTTAATCGCCAGGAGAGGGAACCCAAATGAGTGCCATTGAAGTTAAGAACCTGGTGAAAAAATTCCACGGTCAGACGGTGCTGCATGGTATCGACCTTGAGGTGAAGCCTGGCGAAGTAGTGGCTATTATCGGTCCGAGTGGTTCCGGCAAAACCACGTTGCTACGCAGCATAAATCTGCTGGAACAACCGGAAGCGGGAACCATCACCGTTGGCGATATCACTATTGATACTGCACGTTCATTAAGTCAGCAAAAATCGCTGATTCGCCAGTTGCGTCAGCACGTCGGGTTTGTCTTCCAGAACTTTAATCTGTTTCCGCATCGTACGGTGCTGGAAAACATTATTGAAGGGCCGGTGATCGTCAAAGGCGAACCGAAAGAAGAGGCCACGGCGCGCGCTCGCGAGCTGCTGGCGAAAGTTGGGCTGGCCGGTAAAGAAACCAGTTATCCACGTCGTTTGTCTGGCGGTCAACAGCAGCGCGTTGCGATTGCGCGTGCTCTGGCAATGCGTCCTGAAGTGATTTTGTTTGATGAGCCAACGTCGGCGCTGGATCCAGAGCTGGTGGGCGAAGTCCTGAACACCATTCGTCAGCTGGCGCAGGAAAAGCGCACGATGGTGATTGTGACGCACGAAATGAGCTTTGCCCGGGATGTTGCGGACCGGGCGATTTTTATGGACCAGGGGCGGATAGTCGAGCAGGGGGTAGCAAAAGCGTTATTTGCTGATCCTCAGCAGCCTCGCACCCGCCAGTTCCTGGAGAAGTTTCTGCTGCAATAATAAGAAAAAATCAGCCCCGACGATTCACCAGTCGGGGCGGGACGCCATTTCAAACGTGATAAAACTGCTTAACAAATCAGCATAACTCATTAATAACATAAGAGAATGCGATGGCTTGCAAAAGTAATTCATTGCCTGAAT
>OKJB01000193.1_pt1 | contig 14796 bp, 10 predicted proteins | sample 1611281 | NCBI WGS metagenome assembly OKJB01 (sample SAMN04436726, study PRJEB24849) | human gut metagenome | biome: human gut; feature: NICU; material: stool | host: Homo sapiens | place: USA: Saint Louis, MO | collected 2010-11-03 | reverse complement strand
ATGGTTCGCCCAAGCGGCTGCGTCATTCCTGCCAAACGAAGCATGGGGCTTCCAGCAGTCTAGTGATGACATTATCAGCGAGGAGTTTGTGACGCCGGTCTGCCGTATTCACGCCGAGCAGGCGATACTCGCGCTCAACCGCGACGACTATCTGCAGGCGATGTGGTTGATGTATCAGGCGAAAGAAAATTACTGGCCGGATGTCGCGCACATTGCCGAACGGGTGCTAACGGTCAATGAGCTCATTGCTTTCGTGGATAAATATGTCCCGGCACCTTCTCCTTCTGATCTTAATATGCCGAAAAATGCCGGGCGCGAAAGCGCCGACGCCAGGCTACGCAATCTGCTCGCACGACGCCTGATGCGCACGGGCCAGTAGCAAAAGCTCTGGCCTATTTTGCGCTAACTGAGGATAGAGACGCCGCCCAAGCGTTTACCAATGCTTTGCCGACAAAAGGACACAAAAAAGCTCAGGCGCAGGGCTGGTGGCAAGCGGTGCTGATCCTGCGCCATCAAACAGCCTATGAGATGGCGCCTGATTGTTAATTGCGGGCTTATCCCCGTGAATGCGGGGAACACGCATACATCACCATCACGCAGAACATCGTCGATGGTTTATCCCCGCTGGCGCGGGGAACACCCGTGATTAATACCTGGCGCGATGTCGCAACCCGGTTTATCCCCGCTGGCGCGGGGAACACGTGGATTTAAAGGAAGTTATCGCCGCATTGAACGGTTTATCCCCGCTGGCGCGGGGAACACCAGCAGCGCTATAACATTGAGGGGCTGACATGCGGTTTATCCCCGCTGGCGCGGGGAACACTTAGCTCGGCAATCTGTGCCAGCGTGTCTTCGCGGTTTATCCCCGCTGGCGCGGGGAACACAATTTATTTGTGCATCTGTGAGGCGTTGCCGCCGGTTTATCCCCGCTGGCGCGGGGAACACAGTAGTTGATGAGCAAACCGGACTGGGGCGAGCGGTTTATCCCCGCTGGCGCGGGGAACACCCATTATCAGCCGTTTGGTGGCAGCGATCCCGCGGTTTATCCCCGCTGGCGCGGGGAACACCCCGCCGGAGCGGGGCAATTCCCATTATATTTCGGTTTATCCCCGCTGGCGCGGGGAACACACTGGATTTGTTTCTGCTGCGGATGCGGAGCTCGGTTTATCCCCGCTGGCGCGGGGAACACTTCGCCATCACCTTTTATCGACCAGGTGCCGCCGGTTTATCCCCGCTGGCGCGGGGAACACCACGGTTTTATATTCGTTAATCATGGGAGGTCCGGTTTATCCCCGCTGGCGCGGGGAACACTTTCCGGCGCGTTCGACGGGAAAACAACGAGCCGGTTTATCCCCGCTGGCGCGGGGAACACAGGATGTGCAGTCAATTATCCACTCCCTCAAGCGGTTTATCCCCGCTGGCGCGGGGAACACTTCGAACAGCAAGACGGCTCACCGCCCTACTACGGTTTATCCCCGCTGGCGCGGGGAACACGCCTTAGTACCTGATACTTTCAGCGGCTGCGCCGGTTTATCCCCGCTGGCGCGGGGAACACCTGCCATCACTCTGTCTCCTGACCACTACGAGCGGTTTATCCCCGCTGGCGCGGGGAACACCCCAGTGCGGCGGTATTGAGCGCCCCGGCGATCGGTTTATCCCCGCTGGCGCGGGGAACACAGTGTCTTCCCCGTCCCGCTGCACTGGCAGCGCGGTTTATCCCCGCTGGCGCGGGGAACACGTCATATTGCGATGTTGAGTATTCGCTATCGCCGGTTTATCCCCGCTGGCGCGGGGAACACTCAACGGGCAGAACGAGAGCGATTGATGAACCCGGTTTATCCCCGCTGGCGCGGGGAACACGAGCTCACGGCAAGGGCGCCTGAGTGTTCAACCGGTTTATCCCCGCTGGCGCGGGGAACACGTTATCAGGCAAGAGCACCTCCCGTAATGGGGCGGTTTATCCCCGCTGGCGCGGGGAACACGAGGGCGCGGCATTTCACCGGCCCCGATAATGCGGTTTATCCCCGCTGGCGCGGGGAACACTCCGGCGCGACCTGCTCGTAGCCGTCGCCGAACGGTTTATCCCCGCTGGCGCGGGGAACACGCGCAGCAGGAGCGGGACAACTGGCGTACCACCGGTTTATCCCCGCTGGCGCGGGGAACACACGGTTAATGCGCTGTGCGGCGTTCTCTATACCGGTTTATCCCCGCTGGCGCGGGGAACACATACCCCTCTGTTTCTATCGCCTTTTTAAAAACGGTTTATCCCCGCTGGCGCGGGGAACACCGCCTGCGCCGATTTAGCGTCGCCGCCGAACCCGGTTTATCCCCGCTGGCGCGGGGAACACCCGCGCCCAAAATACCCCTCTGTTTCTATCGCCGGTTTATCCCCGCTGGCGCGGGGAACACCGTCAGAAGACGATTTGCCATTCAAAACCACGCGGTTTATCCCCGCTGGCGCGGGGAACACATATGCATGCCGAGTGTGGGAGATTGAGGACACGGTTTATCCCCGCTGGCGCGGGGAACACATGGTCATGCGCTGGGGATTGTTGAGGCGGGACGGTTTATCCCCGCTGGCGCGGGGAACACTGCAGATCACCATTGGCTCTGATGTTCACTACCGGTTTATCCCCGCTGGCGCGGGGAACACACTGCGGGTTACTGATCTCCCGGGTAAGCCAACGGTTTATCCCCGCTGGCGCGGGGAACACGTCAGCATCCCGAACATTAAACCTCTCCAATTCGGTTTATCCCCGCTGGCGCGGGGAACACTAACAGTAGAACACTGTCGCGTTATTGAAATGCGGTTTATCCCCGCTGGCGCGGGGAACACTCACCGTAATCAATATTAAGGTCAGCATCGAACGGTTTATCCCCGCTGGCGCGGGGAACACTCTCGACAGCGCATCATGGTCACGGCTGTCGACGGTTTATCCCCGCTGGCGCGGGGAACACTAACCTGGATCCGGAATCCCTCCCAGGCGCTGCGGTTTATCCCCGCTGGCGCGGGGAACACACTAAAAAAATAGACTTCAATATCAATAGCTTTTAACTGAAAAACAATTCACCAACAATTAAGCAACAATTTTACATTATTAAAGAGCATATAACTCATTGTTTTAAAACAGGAAGGAAAGATACTAACCGCAGTCCATCCAAATCCACCGGAATACGTCTATTCACACCATATGTCTGAAACTCAAATCCGGATTCGGTATTCGTCGCCCAAGCCATAACAACATTCCCCTCTTCTGCTAGAACGGAAACCTGTTGCCATATCATTTCTCGTGTCTTTGTTGAGATGTCCCCAACATACACACCAGCGCGAATCTCCAGCAACCAGACGGCTAACCGTCCACGGAGTCGCGGAGGAACATTCTCTGTCACCACAACCAACATACTCATCGTTAACGACTCCGATGGCCTGCATCACCTAAAGAGACAGGGAGTGGGATAGCTACAGGATGTGCGTCTTCAGGTGGTGGGGGTGGCTGAATTTCGCCTGCCGCAAGAACATCGTCAATAAGCGGAATTAATTTCGCCAGCATTTTGCTACTGCGGAAAATATCCCTGCAGGCTAGCCGGACTTCGCGATCGGGCTCGGCTGGATTACGCCGCGCAATCTCGAATGCTTTTGGCACGACGGTATCAAACTTGATGATATCGGCAATATCGTAAACAAAAGAAAGTGGTTTACCCGTATGTACAAAGCCTATCGCTGGCGCGTATCCAGCAGCAAGTATTGCCGCTTCCGTCACACCATACAGGCAGGCCGTCGCCGAACTAATACACTGGTTGACTGTATCCCCTTTCTCCCAGTCCTTCGGATCGTAGCGGCGTCCCTGCCACTTTACGCCATATTGTTTCGCCAATAATGCGTAAGTCGCCCGCACACGACTCCCTTCAATGCCGCGTAACTGTTCGACAGAACGTCGGCTTGGCGCTGGCTCACCAAAACGCAACTCGAACATTCTACGCACTACTTTCAGACGGAGCTCATCATCTAAGGCCAGCTTTGCCTGATAGAGCAATTTATCGGCACGGGCGCCACCTGGTTGCCCAGAGGCATAGAGACGGACACCCGCTTCACCAACCCATACCAGCAACGTGCCCACTGTCGCCGCCAGCCTTACAGCGGCATGAGAAACACGCGTCCCCGGTTCCAACATCAGACAGGCCACCGATCCGACAGGAATATGTGTACGGACGCCGGTTTTATCGATTAAAACGAATGCCCCATCGATAACATCAACTTGCCCATACTGGAGAAAGATCATCGATACACGATCTTTAAGCGGGATCGGATTTAACGGCAGCCAGCTCATTAGCGCTTCCTTTTTACCATCAGCATCCCACAACCCAACGCTTTACTCTTACCTAAGCCAGAGAACAGCACCTGGGAGAAAAGCGGAACGTCTGTTACACAAAGTGTTCCGCAAAAATCCACACTGCTGTATGTGATCGGTTCTTCCCGGTTATGGCGAACAAAATGATGCTGTTGATACGCTTGCACACAGCCACAGCGCGTCTGCATTTCCCTGTATTCCTCACCTGCCCACAAAGCCAAAGCATCTGCCTCTGGCTCAAGCAACCGAAAACCATGCTGCTGCCCTTGCCTCTCCAGCCACGCCTGAGCAGCCTGTTGTTGTACCTCCCACCAGCGTTCTTTTACAACGCCGCTTGCTTTTGCATGGTATTTGGCATCCATCATCACATCGCTGCGTTTACCATCTCGGGTAATCACCGGGTTAGCCCGTAGCTGAAAATCCAGTATCAAGCCCTCCATCAGTTGTGGATTAAATGGTTTGGTTTCAATCACAAACAGAGAATGCTGGGACAGTGGCGGCGTTGTCGAGAGCACAAAAAAGCAGCCTTGCGCTTCCTGACGAAACAAGAACTGACGTGCCGTTTGTTGTGGAAAAAGCTGCCAAAGCCACTGATGACTAGCATAAGGCCTGGCTGATTCCCATTTTTTCAACATTTCAGGACGAAGGTTTTTGAACAGAAGCTGGACACGAGACAAGTACATCACGCCCTCCCTTGCAACAGACCGCTAAAGCGGATATAGCTGCCGAACTGCCAACGCTGGCGGCTGAGTGGGTTATTATGGCTATGGATTTTCTGCTGCCATTGCACACTCTCTTCATCGGGATCGTCCCAGTAGCAAATACCCTCTTTCGAGGTAAATCCATTTAATTCCGCGGCGGACATTTCCTGAGCAGCAAGAATAAATATCTCTTTTAACGTACCAGTCATTAATCGGGGCGCCAGCGGCAAGGCTAACGGACAAGACTTTCTTCCGAGATAAAGCGGAAAATAAGGTGTCAGCAGTGCTTCACGCAACGCCGTCAACGCATACGGAGCACCAGCGGTAGCACTTAACGCCACGTGCCAGTAACCATCGCAACGATATTCACGCTGCGAAATCAGGGTGCCGATTTCATCGGGCGCGAGAGTCAGTTCATCCCGTCGCGTGAAGTAACGATACTTTTTATTTTCTCGTGGCGCACTAACCGTATGATAATCCCGTAGCCAGCGCTCTTGCGAGGCTAGCGCATGCACTGCCAAATGATAGTGTTGGTTAAATGTATTTAACCGTTCTTCTTCATCGCGGCGTATCCCAAGCGCGGCGGCAACCAATCCTAATAATGCCGATCGCGTAGGTACTGCCGCAGAGTGGCGGATCTCACCTGACGCTTCTTCTCCCCATGATGCCAGTGGCGCATAGAGCTGAAAAACCAGATATTCCTTCATCATTCATCCTTACTGGCTGACAAAGGCCAGTAATTCCGCCAGCGATCCGATGCCTTCCTGAACGTTCAGTTCTTGATAAGCGTCAGTACAGTTGCCATAGACCCGATCGAAGCTATCACGCTGCTGTTTTAAGCGAGCAATCGCCGCCGGTATCTGATCGGTATCGCGTACGGGCTGGAAAAATGCCGCGGCCAACGCTCGCGGTTGTTTTTTCCCGATTTCAGCCAGCGCATAAGTAGCATAAGCGCGAGAGGCAAAGCTGTTTTGCTTGCCCGTTGGTGAAACAGTTAGTGCTGTTTCGGTGAGCGCCGCAATGGCGCGTTTCGCTAGTTCCTCATTACCACCGAGGTTTTCTACCAACAAATCCCGGCTGATGCAGAGATAGGTATAGAAAAGCGCTGAGGCAAACCCCTGTTCCCCCATATGAGCAGAACCGGCATCCTCTTTATTATTGAGGTCATCTACAGCAGTAAAGAAATCAGACTCAATGGTCACGGCACTCACACCCAGCGCATGAGAAACCTGGCATGCGGCCTCAACGTTAAACTCAGGTGATGATGCCAGCATACGGCCAAACAATGCCATGTCCACGCTACGCTGTTCATTACGCAGTAATTTAACCTCTTCATCGGTCGGTATACGCTGTTCAGCGATCAGAGTTTTAACCAATTGCTCAATCAAATGAATTTCATGACTGCTGACGTGGACGATCTGCTCAATCTCTAGATTTTTTTCATCATTCGCATTTTTGTCATTTTTCAATTTACCGAACTGCTCAGCGATTTTCTCTGCCGCGCTTTTTGCGACTTTAGCTGCAGTATCTGCAGCAATCATTGGACGATAGACATAGTCCACTCCAATTCGACGAGTGCGCTTACCGATGAAACCATCCATTGCTTCTTCAAACGTTTCCGAAACGCGCCAGGCACGTTTTAGGCTTTGTGACGACACTCGCAGGCGCTCTACACCGCCCATAAATGCCGTTTTAGGCCTGCCGGAATCGTCACGGTTAAGGTTAGCGGGTGCATATGCCGTTAATAAGTGCAACTGAATAAAAGTGGTCATTATTAAATCCCTCTAAGTTACTTATTTGCCATAGGATGTTGAAAGATATTCGTTAGCCCAGCGGATGCGGTTTCGCTTAAAGGGATCTCGGTGTTCTGGCTCATGATTTTCACGACGTTGCCATTCTTCCATCCACAAGAAAATACTGTCGGCCAGAGACAAGACATTCACTCCTTCCGCCCCACGAATATTCACCACCTGAATTAGCAACTGACAGAAAGTTTCCGGATCGGCCGCCTTTTGCAAACGTTCAAAGCGCAGAGCAGAAACACATGCCGTTGTTCCATTTAGCTTTTCTCCCAATTGTGCGGCAAAACTGGCTTTTTCTTTATGACTTTTAATATGCGCAGCGACGCTGATAAACAGCGCCAGAGCCATTTCATCAACAGGCTGTAAGGGAATATATTTAAGCAGGGCCTGGCGAAGCGCGCCATAAGCTTCACACATCATCACCCCATATGGCGGGGTCATTTTTTTCAGCTCCGCACGCCAGGCCCGGCCGTTGATTCGCTTATCGTCCCGGCGCTCATAACGTTCAGACAGGATGGCAAACCATTCCAGCAATGCTTTCTGAGCATCAGGGTGCGTGATTTTGCACAACATTGCAGTATGACTGTTCATAGAGTCTCCTTTGGTTCCTCGGCAAGCATCAAGATTTCCTTGCGCGCTTTGTGTTTACGGTAGCTGCTCTCAAGTTCTCGTCGAGCCGCAAGCTGGCGCAACAGAATGTCGTCGGGACTATCAGGATCGGTTAGAGCATCACGGTCAAATACCTGTAAGAGATACCGAAGGAGTTCCCGATCCCACTGACGCAATGCATGACGGGAAGGGGCATCCTGGCGTAACGGATTCTGCTCCAGTGCGTCGAGAAGCTGCCGAAAAGCGGGTTCAGTTTCCTGCCAGAACGCAATATCCACCATACTGAAATCCATTTTGGCTTCTTTTGGCGTATCAAACTTAGCGCTTTTAAACGCGTATCTCAGCAGCGACAGCGCTTCCGATGCGAATACCAATACGTTATTGAGGACGGCAATAAATTGCTCTTCATGAGCAACACGGATCAAAGGAATACGATGCTGATACCAGCAGCGAGCTTTCGCATTATCCATATCCCAAGCAAAACACCACAGGCCCAATTTTTTACGCCGCCCGGCAGCCAGAACCACCTTTGCAGGTTGCATTCGGTTAAATTTATCCTCGCGTTTCATGAGCAACCCGAGCCAGTCTTTATAATTTAACCCGCCTGGCTGCCCCTTCAGAGCCAGCCAAGGCGCAGAGGGATCTTTCAATGCCTGCCGATAAGGTGAGAAGGGATGGATCCAGCTATCATATTGAACACCATAGTTTTTACTGCGCATTTGCAATAGTAGCGACGGATGACTGTCTCCACATAAATTACAAACGCCGGCCACGGTTTTAGTGAAATCTAATTCGATTCGCCGCGGCATTCCCCAGTACGCCTGTAACGGATGGGCATTTTCAGGCGTCACGACATTTCCGGCCTTATCGCTGGTTTTAGTTGGTGCAAGCCAGGGGAAAATAAGCGCATGTTGTGCAGGGGTAGGTTTCTGCGCCAGCGGCAAAACGTTGAGCCAAAGTTTTTGCCAGAGAGGATATTTATCTTCCTCTTTTGGTACAACCAGCGTAGTAAGCGGCCCGCCGCCGCGCATCCCTACCCGATAACCCGCCCCACCGGCAGGGGAATTGGTCTGAATCGTAAATAATGCTATCGCGGCGCAGTCCGGGCAGATATGTTCAACTTGACCACGTTTAACAAAATGATCTTTATTGAGCTTAAGCGTGTTACCGCCGGGTGCATCAATTAACAATCCGGCAATGGAACCATATTCGCTATCCAGAGGATCAAAACTTTGCAGGAACGAGGGCTTTTGCTCACCAAATTGGAGAACGGGAGACAATGCCTGGAGTGCTTCCTCCCAGCGTTCAGGTTCGATACCTTCGTTCCAAATATCCTCCCAGTCATCTTTATCCTCTGGCACGATAGTGCACTGTAGAATGCCGATGAGCATTTGCCATGCAGCCCCCTGAAAATCGGATCGTGGATAGGCTACATCACGAATTTGATTATCAAGAAGTTCAGTTAATGCGATTTTTGTATGCTTGCCGCTGTATAAGACGACGGGAAGCCATTTTTCCCTGGTTAAATCCATTGAGTGACTCCTGTAAAACTGGAGCGAGGCTGAACCACCAACTAAACAAAATACCTATAAAGTAGGCTCCTTTCGGAGCCTACCGGACATTAACGCTTCAATGCTGAACAGAGTAAAGCTAAAAACATCATCATTTCTGCATGATTAAGCGTAAAGGTAATCACCATACAGGTACCGTTTTTAGTTGCTGGCGACCAGGACGTCCGTTTAGAATGCAAGTGCTACGTCGCTTCGGCAATGGATGCCCTCCTATCCAGGGGGCTCCATTGCTGGAGTGCCAAAGGCTTCCCCTGTTGAACTCCATCGTAGTGGGTTTAGAAGTTGAACGCAACGGTAAAAAAGCAATATGCTATTTAGCCCTAACCTCGATGTACATTTTCTGTAGTCCTGCTAAAATTGCTACGTTCCTCATTTCAATGAGGATGAACCGCAATAGGCCATGTAGCCGAAGCTAAAATGCAACCCGTTCCCCGCGCTAGCGGGGATAACCCTCTTGCGTTAAAGGTAAAAAACATCTGGTCTGTTCTTACTATCTCGCACTAAGATTAACGTCGTTATATTTTCCTCGCTACAAAAATGAGGACATTTATGAGATATATCAATTATCTTCGTTATTGGGGAAAAACCAGTAAAGTAACTTCCACAAAAATAAAGCCTTATCATCTACTGGCATATCATTGTCTGGATGTGGCCGCCTGTGGATATTACATAATAAAAAACAATATTTTTAATTCCAGAGATATTTTGGAAGAATGTAATATTATCGATAAGGATGCTGAAAGATGGATGATATGGTTGCTTGCCAGCCATGATATCGGCAAATTCGCCAGAGGCTTTCAAAGATATGCCTCGTTCCCCGATACGCCACTGGTTCCACCTGTGAGCACAATTGCTGCATTTGAGCGGCACGATACGTTAGGCTTCTATTTATGGGGAAAAATTAGCGACGCCTGGCAGGAAGGAAATAACGACATCATTGCCGGTATTGATCCCGAAAACCGGGGTAGTTTCACCAGTGCCTTAAACATCTGGATGCAGATAAGCACTGGTCATCATGGCATTCCACCCGACACCCTGCAAAATAGCAGTGCACTGGCATTTACCGATGAGGATATCATCGCCGCCACGCATTATCTTGAAACGCTAAGTCAGTTGTTTCCTTTTACGTTGCCTTCAGTCTGGAAAACCAAGACCGGACGGAAAAGTTTAACGCGCCACAGCTGGTTCTTTGCCGGTCTTGTCACCCTCACTGACTGGATGGGATCAGATGAAACTCAATTTCCCGCCGTCAGCAATGCGATGCCTTTGCAAGATTATTGGCCTCTCGCCTGCGAAAAGGCGCAACAGGCCATCCTCACCATTCCACCATTATCACCACACAGCTTTTATCATAATCATCAAGCTCTGTTTCCCTTTATCCATACGCTCACTCCGCTCCAGCAGCGAGCTAATACTCTGGATATCTCATCGCCAGGTCCGCAACTCATTATTCTGGAAGACGTAACCGGAGCTGGTAAAACAGAAGCAGCACTGATTCTGACTCATCGTTTAATGTCTGCAGGTAAAGGCCATGGACTTTACGTTGGACTGCCGACCATGGCAACCGCGAATGCTATGTATAAACGCTTGTCGGCGGCTTACCGTGCGCTGTTCGCCGATGATGCCAGGCCGTCGCTTATACTGGCTCATGGCGGAAGAGAAATGTCAGAAACTTTCCGGCAATCCATCTGGCAGCCAGTCAATGAGACGGCAGAAGATTACGCGCAAGACGATCGCAACGCCGCCAGTGAATGCCACATCTGGTTCGCTGATTCCCGCAAAAAAGCGCTACTCGCTGAAGTTGGTGTCGGTACTCTCGATCAGCTTTTAATGGCGGTGATGCCATTTCGCCATCAGTCGCTTCGTTTACTTGGCATGCGCGATAAAATCCTGCTGCTGGATGAGGTTCATGCCTATGATGGTTACATGGTGAAATTAATGGAAGGATTGCTCAGTTTCCATGCCGCCCAGGGAGGGAGCGCCATCATACTGAGCGCCACACTACCCGCCACCTTACGTGAAAAGCTACTTAATGCGTTCAGTCATGGCGCCGGTAGTTCGGTTGTTATCCCCAACGTCGATGCTGGTTATCCATGGCTCAGCCACCTCTCGTCGGCAGGCCTGCTGGAACAACCGCTAACCACCCGACCAGAAGTCCAGCGTACCGTAACCGTTAACTGGATACAGCAGCGCCGGGAAGCACTGGAGCTTATTTATCGCGTTGTTGCAGCCGGACAGTGTGTTTGCTGGATCCGTAATACGGTTGACGAGGCACGAGAGATTTTCCAGCAGTTGCGCAGCGATGGGCGGGTGCCAGAACAGGATATAGTGCTCTTTCACAGCCGCTTTGCTTTCGCTGACCGCATTGCCATTGAAGATAAAACGCTGAGCTGGTTCGGCAACCATGCTCCCGCTACTGCACGAAAAGGAAAAGTATTAATCGCAACACAGGTCGTCGAACAGAGTCTTGATCTGGATTTTGACTGGATGATCTCCGATCTGGCACCAGTGGATTTATTGATTCAACGCGCAGGTCGTCTACAACGCCATATCCGCGATGCTGACGGGCAACGCAAACCCGCTCTTCCTGATGGGCGCCAACCTCCAATATTACATATTCTGGCCCCTGAATGGCAGGAACAAGCAGCAGCGGGCTGGTTGGGACAGGAACTACGAGGTACAGGTTATGTTTATCTCGACCATGCCTGCCTGTGGCGTACCCAGTCGTTGCTGCGTCAGTATGGTGAAATCAGCATGCCGGATAACGCCAGAAAGCTAGTTGATGGTGTTTATGAGCAGACGATAGCTGCCCCACCAGAGCTGCAAACCTTATCTGATGTCGCTTTCGGCAACGTTCTCAGTCAACGATCGGTTGCTGCGCAAAATCTATTACGTCACGATGTTGGCTACGCTCGAGAGGCCAGTGATTTTTTATGGGATAACGACAGAGAATTTTCGACTCGTCTGGGTGAAGAAAGCCTGGATGTCTACCTTGCCTGGCAAGATGGTGAAGGGGAATTACATCCCATAGTCGCCGAAGGCGATTTCCGCTGGGAAATGAGCAGACTGTCGGTTCGCCTCTCATGGTGGAAAAAGCATGCAGGTGAATTTAGCCTGCCCGATGCTGAATCACTTGAACAATTCCGCAAGGCACAACGTCGCCCCGCAGGTCAAGTACTACTGGTTTCGTCAGACGGCGAAGCGAGCTATTACAGTAAACAAAGTGGATTAGGTAACGGATAGGAGAACCAGCATGAGCAGAATGTCATCTGTCATGCTGGTTAGAGAAACTTAACCCTCGTGCAATCCGCACTCGCGTTTAAGCCCGAAGAACCGGGTCTCTTCTTCTGCCATGCCCGGCTCCCATTTGCGCGTGGTGTGGGTATCGCCTACCGACAGATAGCCCTGATCCCACAGCGGGTGGTATTTCAGCCCGTGCTTTTGCAGGTACTGATACACCGTCCGATTATCCCAGTCGATAATCGGCAGCACCTTGAACACCCCGCGCTGGATAGCCAGCACCGGTAAGGTCGCCCGGCTACCGGACTGCTCGCGGCGCAGACCAGCGAACCAGGTCTGGGTATTGAGCTCTTTCAGCGCCCGGTTCATCGGCTCGACTTTGTTGATCTCATTGTATTTCTCAATGCCCTCAACGCCCTGCTCCCACAGCTTACCGTAACGCGCCTCCTGCCAGGCGGCGCTCTCCTGCGCCCGATAGACCTTCAGGTTCAGCTTGAGCTTGTCGGTTAACTCATCGATAAACTGATAGGTTTCCGGAAACAGATAGCCGGTATCGGTGAGGATCACCGGAATATCCGGGCGCAGCTGGTTCACCAGGTGCAGACTCACCGCCGCCTGAATGCCAAAGCTGGAAGATAAAGCATACTCGCCAGGCAGATTTTCCAGCGCCCACGCTACGCGTTCTTCGGCGCTGAGCTTCTCCAGCTTCGCATTGGTCTCCGCCAGCGCCAGGATACGTTCCACTTTCGGCAATGCATTAAGCGCGTTTAGATCGAGTACGGACATATAAACCTCGTTTGCCTGTTTTACCGGGCGGCACTGCGTTTGCCCGGCCTACGGGTTTTACAGGCCCGGGTCGCTACGCGCCACCGGGCACCAGGATGTTATTCCCAGAAATCGCGGGCTGGGTCGAGCACCGGGCGAATGATGCCCGCACGCACCGTAAAGTCGCCGAAGCCTTCACCCGCTTCGCGCTCTTTCGCCCAGCGCCCTACCAGTTCGTCTAGCGAGTCGAGAATTTCCGACTCGGTAATATTCTCACGGTACATCCGCGGGATACGGGTGCCGCTGCGGTTACCGCCAAGGTGCAGGTTGTAGCGCCCCGGCGCTTTGCCCACCAGTCCCACTTCCGCCAGCATCGCGCGGCCGCAGCCGTTCGGGCAGCCGGTGACGCGGGTGACGATATGCTCATCGCTCACGCCGTGCTTGTTCATCACCCCTTCCACCTTGTCGATAAACGACGGCAGGAAACGTTCGGCTTCCGCCATTGCCAACGGGCAGGTCGGGAAGGAGACGCAGGCCATCGAGTTTTCGCGCTGCGGAGTAACGGCATTCATCAGACCATGATCCCGCGCCAGCTTCTCGATCCGCGCCTTCTGATCTTCCGGTACGCTGGCAACGATCAGGTTCTGGTTGGCGGTGATGCGGAATTCGCCTTTATGGATCTTAGCAATCTCCAGCAGGCCAGTCTTCAGCGGACGACCCGGATAATCGAGAATGCGGCCGTTTTCAATAAACAGCGTCAGGTGCCATTTGTCATCAATCCCCTTCACCCAGCCGATGCGGTCGCCGCGGCCGGTGAATTCGTACGGGCGGATCGGCTCAAACTTAATGCCGGCCCGGCGCTCCACTTCCGCCTTGAAGGTTTCGACGCCAACGCGCTCAAGGGTGTACTTGGTTTTCGCATTCTTACGGTCGGTACGGTTGCCCCAGTCGCGCTGGGTAGTCACGACCGCTTCCGCCACCGCCAGAGTATGCTCCAGCGGCAGATAACCGAATTCGCTCGCCGTGCGGGCGTAGGTTTTCTTGTTGCCGTGTTCGATAGAGAGACCGCCGCCCACCAGCAGGTTAAAGCCTACCAGCTTGCCATTTTCGGCAATCGCCACGAAGTTCATGTCGTTAGCGTGCAGATCGATATCGTTCTGCGGCGGGATCACCACCGTGGTTTTAAACTTACGCGGCAGATAGGTCTGACCGAGGATCGGCTCTTCGTCAGTAGTGGCGACCTTTTTCTGATCCAGCCAGATCTCGGCATAAGCGCGGGTACGCGGCAGCAGATGCTCGGAGATCTTTTTCGCCCACTCGTAGGCCTCAGCGTGCAGCTGCGACTCGTACGGGTTGGAGGTGCACAGCACATTACGGTTCATATCGTTGGCGGTGGCCAGCGCGTCCAGCCCCACCGAATGCAGCATCTGATGCACCGGCTTGACGTTCTTTTTCAGAATGCCGTGGAACTGGAACGTCTGCCGGTTGGTCAGACGAATACTGCCGTAAATGGTGTTGTCCGCGGCAAACTTATCGATCGCCTTCCACTGGGTGGTGGTGATCACCCCGCCCGGCAGACGGCAGCGCAGCAGCATCGCATGGCGCGGCTCCAGCTTCTGGGCGGCGCGTTCCGCGCGGATATCGCGATCGTCCTGCTGGTACATGCCGTGGAAACGGATCAGCAGGAAGTTATCGCCTTTAAAACCGCCGGTCAGACCGTCGTTTAAATCTTCCGCAATGGTGCCGCGCAGGTAGTTGC
>OKJB01000164.1_pt1 | contig 16551 bp, 11 predicted proteins | sample 1611281 | NCBI WGS metagenome assembly OKJB01 (sample SAMN04436726, study PRJEB24849) | human gut metagenome | biome: human gut; feature: NICU; material: stool | host: Homo sapiens | place: USA: Saint Louis, MO | collected 2010-11-03 | reverse complement strand
AAGGTAGCAAAGGTAAAGTTCAGCTGCTGGGCTCCGGTTCTATCCTGCGTCACGTTCGTGAAGCAGCGCAGATCCTGGCGAAAGACTACGGCGTGGGCTCTGACGTGTATAGCGTCACCTCCTTCACCGAACTGGCGCGTGATGGCCAGGATTGCGAACGCTGGAACATGCTGCACCCGCTGGAAACCCCGCGCGTGCCGTATATCGCTCAGGTAATGAACGACGCTCCGGCCGTGGCATCCACTGACTATATGAAACTGTTCGCTGAGCAGGTTCGTACTTATGTACCGGCTGATGATTACCGCGTACTGGGTACCGATGGCTTCGGTCGTTCCGACAGCCGTGAAAACCTGCGTCACCACTTCGAAGTCGATGCTTCCTATGTGGTCGTTGCAGCGCTGGGCGAACTGGCTAAACGTGGTGAAATCGATAAGAAAGTGGTGGCTGACGCTATCGCGAAATTCGACATCGATGCAGAAAAAGTTAACCCGCGTCTGGCGTAAGAGGTAAAAGAATAATGGCTATCGAAATCAAAGTACCGGACATCGGGGCTGATGAAGTTGAAATCACCGAGATCCTGGTCAAAGTGGGCGACAAAGTAGAAGCTGAACAGTCGCTGATCACCGTAGAAGGCGATAAAGCCTCTATGGAAGTCCCGTCTCCGCAGGCTGGCGTCGTGAAAGAGATTAAAGTCTCCGTCGGCGACAAAACCGAGACTGGCAAACTGATTATGATTTTCGATTCCGCCGAGGGTGCAGCAGCCGCTGCACCTGCGCAGGAAGAGAAGAAAGAAGCCGCTCCGGCTGCGGCTGCGCCAGCAGCTGCCGCGGCAGCGAAAGAAGTTCACGTCCCGGATATCGGCGGCGATGAAGTTGAAGTTACTGAGATCATGGTTAAAGTGGGCGACACCATCGCCGCTGAGCAATCCCTGATCACCGTAGAAGGCGATAAAGCCTCTATGGAAGTGCCGGCGCCGTTCGCGGGTACCGTGAAAGAGATCAAAATCAACACCGGTGACAAAGTGTCCACCGGCTCCCTGATCATGATCTTCGAAGTGGCGGGCGCTGCGCCTGCCGCCGCACCTGCTCAGGCTGCTGCTCCGGCGGCGGCTGCTCCAGCTGCGGCTGGCGGTGCGAAAGACGTTAACGTACCGGACATCGGCGGCGACGAAGTTGAAGTCACCGAAGTGATGGTCAAAGTCGGCGATAAAGTGGCTGCTGAGCAGTCCCTGATCACCGTCGAAGGCGACAAAGCGTCTATGGAAGTGCCGGCGCCATTCGCAGGTACCGTCAAAGAGATCAAAATCAGCACCGGCGATAAAGTCAAAACCGGTTCCCTGATCATGGTCTTCGAAGTGGAAGGCGCTGCGCCTGCCGCCGCGCCGGCTCAGGCTGCTGCTCCGGCACCGGCTGCTGCACCGGCTCAGGCCGCTAAGCCTGCCGCTGCACCGGCTGCGAAAGCAGAAGGCAAAACTGAATTCGCTGAAAACGATGCTTACGTTCACGCGACGCCGCTGATTCGCCGCCTGGCGCGCGAGTTCGGCGTTAACCTGGCAAAAGTGAAAGGCACCGGCCGTAAAGGTCGTATCCTGCGCGAAGACGTTCAGGCTTATGTGAAAGACGCGGTTAAACGCGCTGAATCCGCACCGGCGGCTGCCGCTGGCGGCGGTATCCCGGGCATGCTGCCATGGCCGAAGGTTGACTTCAGCAAGTTTGGTGAAATCGAAGAAGTGGAACTGGGTCGTATCCAGAAAATCTCTGGGGCTAACCTGAGCCGTAACTGGGTGATGATCCCGCACGTTACCCACTTCGACAAAACCGATATCACCGATCTGGAAGCGTTCCGTAAGCAGCAGAACGCCGAAGCTGAGAAGCGTAAACTGGACGTGAAATTCACCCCAGTGGTCTTCATCATGAAAGCCGTTGCCGCTGCGCTTGAGCAGATGCCGCGCTTCAACAGCTCGCTGTCCGAAGATGGTCAGCGCCTGACGCTGAAGAAATACATCAACATCGGTGTGGCGGTTGATACCCCGAACGGTCTGGTGGTTCCGGTCTTCAAAGACGTGAATAAGAAGAGCATCACCGAGCTGTCTCGTGAACTGACCACCATCTCGAAGAAAGCGCGCGATGGCAAGCTGACGGCTGGCGAAATGCAGGGCGGTTGCTTCACCATCTCCAGCATCGGCGGCCTGGGCACTACCCACTTCGCGCCGATTGTTAACGCGCCGGAAGTGGCCATCCTGGGCGTGTCTAAGTCCGCGATGGAGCCGGTATGGAATGGTAAAGAGTTCGTTCCGCGTCTGATGATGCCGATCTCTCTGTCCTTCGACCACCGCGTCATCGACGGTGCTGATGGTGCCCGCTTCATTACCATCATTAACAACACCTTGAGCGACATTCGCCGTCTGGTGATGTAATCGAAAAAGCCGGCCTGACGGCCGGCTTTTTTCTGATAACCTCAGGCTGTTGGGGATTATCAGCAACAAAGGACAAAATCGTTTGCCGTTTGTTGTTTAAAAATTGTTAACAATTTTGTAAAATACACGCGGATAGAACGTCCCGGTGGACTTGGGCGTAAGAATAATAGCGTCAGACCCGCCGGATATAAATTACAGAGGTCATGATGAGTACTGAAATCAAAACTCAGGTCGTGGTACTTGGGGCAGGCCCCGCAGGTTACTCTGCAGCCTTCCGTTGCGCTGATTTAGGTCTGGAAACCGTCATCGTAGAACGTTACAGCACCCTCGGTGGCGTTTGCCTGAACGTGGGTTGTATCCCGTCTAAAGCGCTGCTGCACGTGGCAAAAGTTATCGAAGAAGCGAAAGCGCTGGCCGAACACGGCATCGTTTTCGGCGAACCGAAAACCGACATTGACAAGATCCGCACCTGGAAAGAAAAAGTTATCACTCAGCTGACCGGCGGCCTGGCTGGCATGGCTAAAGGCCGTAAAGTGAAAGTGGTTAACGGTCTGGGTAAATTTACCGGCGCCAACACCCTGGAAGTGGAAGGCGAAAACGGTAAAACCGTGATCAACTTCGACAACGCCATCATCGCGGCGGGCTCCCGTCCGATTCAGCTGCCGTTTATCCCGCATGAAGATCCGCGCGTATGGGACTCCACCGACGCCCTGGAGCTGAAATCTGTACCGAAACGCATGCTGGTCATGGGTGGCGGTATCATCGGTCTGGAAATGGGTACCGTATACCATGCGCTGGGTTCAGAGATTGACGTGGTTGAAATGTTCGACCAGGTTATCCCGGCGGCCGATAAAGACGTGGTGAAAGTCTTCACTAAACGCATCAGCAAGAAATTCAACCTGATGCTGGAAACCAAAGTGACTGCCGTTGAAGCGAAAGAAGACGGTATTTACGTTTCCATGGAAGGCAAAAAAGCGCCGGCTGAAGCGCAGCGTTACGACGCCGTGCTGGTCGCTATCGGTCGCGTACCGAACGGCAAAAACCTCGACGCAGGTAAAGCGGGCGTGGAAGTGGACGATCGTGGCTTCATCCGCGTTGACAAACAAATGCGCACCAACGTGCCGCACATCTTTGCTATCGGCGATATCGTCGGTCAGCCGATGCTGGCGCACAAAGGCGTACACGAAGGTCACGTTGCCGCAGAAGTTATCTCCGGCCTGAAACACTACTTCGATCCGAAAGTGATCCCGTCCATCGCCTACACTGAGCCAGAAGTGGCATGGGTTGGTCTGACTGAGAAAGAAGCGAAAGAGAAAGGCATCAGCTACGAAACCGCCACCTTCCCGTGGGCTGCTTCCGGCCGTGCTATCGCTTCCGACTGCGCAGACGGTATGACCAAACTGATCTTCGACAAAGAGACCCACCGTGTTATCGGCGGCGCGATTGTCGGCACCAACGGCGGCGAGCTGCTGGGTGAGATCGGCCTGGCTATCGAAATGGGCTGCGACGCTGAAGACATCGCGCTGACCATCCATGCTCACCCGACTCTGCACGAGTCTGTTGGCCTGGCGGCAGAAGTCTTCGAAGGCAGCATCACCGATCTGCCAAACGCCAAAGCGAAGAAAAAGTAACTTTTTCTTTCAGGCTAAAAGCATAAGCGGCTCCCGGAGCCGCTTTTTTTATGCCTGATGTTTAGAACTATGTCTCCGTTCATAAACCGCTACACCTCATACATACTTTGAAAATAATCACGCCATAAACTTATAGGCAGTTAACGATATAGTTGAGGTGTGAGATGAAACGCTTTTTAACCGCAGCGCTGGTCGCTGCAACGTGCCTATCCGGTGTGGCCTGCGCGGCTGACGCCACCATCCCCTGGGCGGACAACAGCGGTGGCACGGAAACGACCCATATCGCGGCGATGGGGCAGGATCTGAATGCCCAGCATCAGCAGGTGACGAAGACGAATGAGGGGGTATGGGCGGCGAACTCCGGAAGCATCAGCGCTGATGAAGCGGCATTATCCAGCACAAAGCCGACTTTTGCTGGCGATCCGTCTCTGATGCCCCATCAGGGCTAAGCGAATAGAAACGCCAGGTTGCTTGAGGGCAACCTGGCGTTTTTTTATGGTTTGACAACCTGCCAGCCGGCGTCAGCATCGGGGGCAAAGCGCGTGATGGCCTGCGCTTTTGCGGCGCTCTCTTCGCCGAGATTAGCCTGATAAACGGTATCGTGCAGATCGATCATAAAGCTCATCACTCCGGTTTCACCCCATTCCACAGGCCAGGCAAGCAAGGCCGCATCCTGGTCATCGCGGCCTGCGATAATGCGGAAACGATAGCCATGATAACCGGCGCCGGGCTCCGTCGGGCTGAATGCCGGCCCCAGCGGGCTGGGCGTCTCACCCGGCGACGTCGGCCAGTACAACCCATCTTTTTTGCCTTCACTGCTGATGATTTTCTGCGCCCAGCGGTGATTAAGCTGGTAGTAATCCTGCTGGGCGTCAACGTAAGCGTGCATGGCGGCTATCGCTGACAGTTCATTGCGACCGATGGCGCGGGTGAGGATCTCCTCTTCGCCTGCGGCCATATCAAAGCGCCAGCCCTGAGACGTTTTTACGATAGGCACCGGCAACCGCCATGCCTCGCTGCCGACGTCGAGCCAGGCGTTATCACCCTGCTGCACGATGACATGTTTTACCTGCCAGTCGCGCTGAAAACGGTCGACGGCGCTGGGGTCGATCCCATCGGTAGGTAAAAATTGCTGCCAGTTATCGCCGAGCACCTTGCTCAGCGCCGCTTCATTTTGCTGGCTGAGCGCCTCAGCCAGCGCGCTCGCGGCCTGTTCCGGTGTAGAAAACTGCTGCTGGGCGAAGGCGGCTAACGGTGACAGTATCAATGTGAACAGGGCAATAGGTAATAGGTTTCTCATTCTGCTCATCCTCAGCGGCGGCGCAGTTCATGGTATTCGGAAAGACGTTCTCTGGCGCCGCCACGCTCCTCGCGGTTTACAGCGGAAAACTGCCGACTTTGCAGTCCCCGTTCCTGCTGCGCTTGCCAGGAGGGGGGGCGGCTTTCGTTGCCGCTAAGAGCGCTGGCGCGTAAATGACTAACCTGCTGCTGACGCTGCGCGGGCGTGGCGGACTGGATCTGCTGCCGATGCTGTTGCTGCTGAGGTGTCAGGTTCTGCTCGCGGCTCTTAACGGTTTCCCGACGCTGCTGTTGTTGCGGCGTGGGATTTTTCAACTGCGTTTTCGCCGCCTCGCGACGCTGCTGCTGGGTCGAGGTTGGTGTGCTGTCGTAACCGCGATAGTTGCTGCGCTGGGTGGCTTGTTTCAATTGCGCCGAAGCTGCCTGACGCTGGGCATCGCGTGAGGCGTTGTTTGCCGCCAGGTTGCCCGCTGTCGCCGCCGGTACGTTATGCTGCAGCTGGGTCATCGCTGCCTGGCGCTGCGCTTCGCGATCGACTGGCGCATGTTGGGTAGCGCTCAGTCCGCCGGAAACGTTGGTCTGATGGAAGCGTTGAGCAACCGTATTATCGGGATACGGTGTGTGACTGCGATAGGCAGGATTATGCTGCCAGTTAACGTGGTTGCCCGGCAGGTTTTCTCCCGTTATATGATTGAAATTATTTACATTAATATTGATGTTATCGCCATTATGCGAGTAATCGCCGTGGTGATAGTCGTCATCGTGATGGTGGTGGTCATCATCATCCCAGTCGATGCTGCTAAACAGCGCCCAGGTAGTGGCCACGCCCAGGCTGTAACCGAAGCCTTTGACGAAGCTATCGGTAAACTGCTCCCCGGGAGGCGGCGGCAGGTAGACCGGCGGATAGGCGCTGTTTGGCCAGGTACCATAGACGGTGGAGGGGTTATAGCTGGGAACATAGACCACCTGCGGATTGGTCGGTTCTATTTTAATAACCTGCGTGGGCGCAGGCGCCGCCGAGTGGGTGGTGGACGTTGCTGCCGTGCTGCTGGCGGAAACCGGTGCGGCAGGGGTGACAATCACTTTCTGCTGTGGCGTGGATTTCAGTGTCCCGGTCTGCTGGGCAATAGTGCGCAGGCGCTGCACCGAGTCCATCACATCATGCGGCTGGGCCAAAAACGCATTGCCGAGGTTCTCCACCCACGGCGGATTTTCGCCCATCATCGCCAGCAGGGCAGGGAAAGCGACAAGGGATTTGACGCTGGGATCCCACGGCTGACTGGCAACCGCCTGAACCGCCGCATCCCCTTTCATCGCGGGGTTATCCTGGGACCACTGTACCGCCTGCATGACGTTGTCGGGATAAGTGGAGGCCATCAACACCTGCGACAGCAGACTGTCCGGGTAGAGCGCGATGGGCGCGACCCACTGATCAATTTGCGCCTGGGTGTAGGTGGTGGTCACCGGCTGCGCTGCGGCAGGAGGTGAGGTTGGCGTTGGTGCCGGTGCAGGCTGCGCCGCCGCCTCAGTGACCTTCTCTGGAGTACGGCTTTGCACATAGAGTGTTCCCGCCGCCGCGAGTAAGCCAGCGCTACAGAGCAGGGCGATGATATGGGGTTTGAACGGCAGTGACATAGAAGCTCCTGACCCAAAAAGTAACCCATCTCGCTAAAGTATCGGCGAAAACGGCGCGTTTGCTGAGTATAAGTAAGCGGTATGGCTTTTTATTGATTATTGTTGGGATCGGCCCGGGGAGTTGTACGCGGAAAGGAATTTTTGTCGCGGGATTTGAACAGAAAGCCTGCAATATCCTACCCTTAACGATTCAGCTAAATTTTAATGTTGCTTTTTTGTAAACAGATTAACACCTTTCAAAAATCCTGCTATGCTGCCGACGCGGTATCGGGCATTTACCCTACAAACTGCTGTCTCACAGGAGCGTGAAGAAAATCGCCCAGCCACTAAATCCTTCAAGATGCGTCAAGGCGGCAAACTGCCAATTCCGAAGCAGATTGATTGAAGACGTGTAGGCCGCATTATGACAATGAGAAGCGAGGAGAACCGTCGTGCTAGAAGAATACCGTAAGCACGTAGCTGAGCGTGCCGCCATGGGGATTGTTGCCAAACCCTTAGATGCAACCCAAATGGCCGCGCTGGTAGAACTGCTGAAAAACCCGCCTGCGGGAGAAGAAGAATTCCTGTTAGACCTGCTGATTAACCGTGTACCGCCGGGCGTCGACGAAGCCGCCTATGTTAAAGCTGGATTCCTTGCCGCGATCGCCAAAGGCGAAGCGACCTCCCCTCTGGTAACCCCTGAAAAAGCCGTTGAACTGCTGGGCACCATGCAGGGTGGTTACAACATTCATCCGCTGATCGATGCGCTGGACGACGCGAAACTGGCGCCGATTGCCGCGAAAGCGCTGTCTCATACTCTGCTGATGTTCGATAACTTCTACGACGTAGAAGAGAAAGCAAAAGCAGGTAACGAGCATGCTAAACGGGTCATGCAATCCTGGGCTGACGCTGAGTGGTTCCTGAACCGCCCGCAGCTGGCAGAGAAAATCACCGTTACCGTCTTCAAGGTCACCGGCGAAACCAATACCGATGACCTGTCTCCGGCGCCGGATGCCTGGTCGCGCCCGGATATCCCACTGCATGCGCTGGCGATGCTGAAAAACGCCCGCGAAGGAATTGATCCGGACCAGCCGGGCGTCGTCGGCCCGATTAAACAAATCGAAGCCCTGCAGCAGAAAGGCTATCCGCTGGCCTACGTCGGCGACGTGGTCGGTACGGGTTCCTCGCGTAAATCCGCGACCAACTCGGTGCTGTGGTTTATGGGCGACGATATTCCGAACGTGCCGAACAAGCGCGGCGGCGGTCTGTGCCTGGGCGGCAAAATCGCGCCAATCTTCTTCAACACCATGGAAGATGCGGGTGCGCTGCCTATCGAAGTTGATGTGTCAAACCTGAACATGGGCGACGTGATTGACGTTTACCCGTTCAAAGGTGAAGTGCGTAACCACGAAACCAACGAACTGCTGGCCAGCTTCGAGCTGAAGACCGATGTGCTGATCGACGAAGTGCGCGCCGGTGGCCGTATTCCGCTGATCATCGGCCGCGGCTTGACCACCAAAGCGCGCGAAGCGCTGGGGCTGCCGCACAGCGACGTCTTCCGGCAGGCGAAAGACGTGGCGGAAAGCACCCGCGGCTTCTCTCTGGCGCAGAAAATGGTTGGCCGCGCCTGCGGCGTTGCCGGTATCCGTCCGGGCGCCTACTGCGAGCCGAAAATGACCTCCGTCGGTTCTCAGGACACCACCGGTCCAATGACCCGTGATGAACTGAAAGACCTGGCGTGCCTGGGCTTCTCCGCTGACCTGGTGATGCAGTCCTTCTGCCACACCGCAGCCTATCCGAAGCCGGTTGACGTGACCACGCACCATACCCTGCCGGACTTCATCATGAACCGCGGCGGTGTTTCTCTACGTCCGGGCGATGGCGTTATCCACTCCTGGCTGAACCGCATGCTGCTGCCGGATACCGTGGGTACCGGCGGCGACTCCCATACCCGTTTCCCAATCGGTATCTCCTTCCCGGCGGGCTCTGGTCTGGTGGCCTTCGCCGCTGCGACCGGCGTGATGCCGTTGGATATGCCGGAATCGGTGCTGGTGCGCTTCAAAGGGAAAATGCAGCCGGGTATCACCCTGCGCGACCTGGTTCATGCCATCCCACTGTATGCCATCAAGCAGGGCCTGCTGACCGTTGAGAAGAAAGGTAAGAAAAACATCTTCTCTGGTCGCATCCTCGAGATCGAAGGTCTGCCGGATCTGAAAGTCGAGCAGGCATTTGAACTGACCGATGCGTCCGCTGAGCGTTCTGCTGCCGGTTGCACCATCAAGCTGAACAAAGAGCCGATCGTTGAGTACCTGAACTCCAACATCGTCCTGCTGAAGTGGATGATCGCCGAAGGCTACGGCGACCGCCGTACGCTGGAACGCCGTATCCAGGGCATGGAAAAATGGCTGGCGGATCCGCAGCTGCTGGAAGCCGACGCTGACGCGGAATACGCGGCAGTGATCGACATCGATCTGGCGGATATCAAAGAGCCAATCCTGTGCGCGCCGAACGATCCGGACGATGCCCGTCTGCTGTCTGACGTGCAGGGCGAGAAGATCGACGAAGTGTTCATCGGTTCCTGCATGACCAACATCGGCCACTTCCGTGCCGCCGGTAAGCTGCTGGACAGCCACAAAGGCCAGCTGCCGACTCGCCTGTGGGTGGCGCCGCCAACCCGTATGGACGCCGCGCAGCTGACCGAAGAAGGCTACTACAGCGTGTTTGGTAAGAGCGGGGCGCGTATCGAAATCCCTGGCTGTTCCCTGTGTATGGGTAACCAGGCTCGCGTGGCCGACGGTGCGACGGTGGTCTCCACCTCCACCCGTAACTTCCCGAACCGTTTAGGTACCGGCGCTAACGTCTATCTGGCCTCTGCCGAGCTGGCAGCGGTGGCTTCTCTGCTCGGCAAATTGCCGACGCCGGAAGAGTACCAGACCTTCGTGGCGCAGGTGGATAAGACAGCGGAAGATACCTACCGTTATCTGAACTTCAACCAGCTGGATCAGTACACTGAAAAAGCTGACGGCGTGATCTTCCAGACCGCGGTGTAAAACCATTCGGTCAGCCCGGCTGACCGTTTGGCGATAAACTCCCCAATGCCCGGTGAACATTGCATCACCGGGCATTTTTATTTCCAAACCTCCTGCCCGTTACGCTTTTTTTCTTTCTGTCTGCTGCGATAATTACTGCATGGGTACAGTGCAGCGGTGACGCATTGCCCTTGCAGAGGAAAAGACTATGGACTACGAATTTCTGCGCGATATTACCGGAGTGGTAAAGGTGCGAATGTCGATGGATCACGAGGCGATCGGCCACTGGTTCAACGAAGAGGTGAAAGACAATCTTGCCCTGCTTGATGAAGTAGAGCAGGCTGCACGCACCGTGAAGGGCAGTGAACGTTCCTGGCAGCGGGCTGGCCATGAATATACGCTGTGGCTGGATGGCGAAGAGGTGATGATCCGCGCCAATCAGCTGGAGTTTTCCGGCGACGAAATCGAGGAGGGGATGAGCTACTACGACGAAGAAAGTCTCTCTCTCTGCGGCGTGGAGGATTTCCTGCAGGTTGTTGCCGCTTATCGTGAATTTATGCAGCAGCGTTAATGACGCCTTTTATGTCGGGTGGCGCAAGAGCGTAGCCCTGCTAAGCGTAGCGTGAGCAGGGGAAATCCCCGGGTAGCGGCTGGTGCCTTACCCGGGCGACCAGGCGACGCAGAATCCCAGGCCCGGCAAGCACAAGCGCCGCCGGGCATTTCCAATATTACACGGCAGGAATATTGCGGCCGTAGTAAATCTCGCGCATCTCTTTCCACAGCAGGTCGGTAATGACCTTGCGCTCTTCGGCGGTCAATTCTTCCGGTCGGGTATGGAACATGTAGTGCTTAAGGTCGAACTCCTTGAGCAACATTTTGGTATGGAAGATATTTTCCTGATAGACGTTCACATCGACCATGTCATACAACGACTTAATGTCATCGGACATAAAGTTCTGAATCGAATTGATTTCATGATCGATAAAATGCTTCATCCCATTGATATCGCGGGTAAAGCCGCGCACGCGGTAGTCAATGGTCACAATGTCCGATTCCAGCTGGTGGATCAGATAGTTCAGCGCTTTAAGCGGAGAAATGACCCCGCAGGTAGAGACTTCAATATCGGCGCGGAAGGTGCACAGTCCACCTTCCGGATGGCTCTCCGGGTAGGTATGCACGCAGATATGGCTCTTATCGAGATGGGCGACCACGGTTTCCGGTAACGGACCTGGATGTTCGGTCTGGTCGATAAGCTTGGGATCGACAGGCTCTTCGCTGACCAGAATGGTCACGCTGGCGCCCTGGGGTTCATAATCCTGGCGGGCGATATTCAGGATATTGGCGCCAATAATAGAACAGGTTTCTGTCAGGATCTCCGTCAGGCGATTGGCATTATAGAGTTCGTCGATATAAGCGATGTAGCCGTCACGCTCCTCTGCCGTTTTGGCGTAACAGATATCGTAGATACAAAAACTCAGGCTTTTGGTCAGGTTGTTAAAGCCATGCAGCTTCAATTTTTTCAATTTAGTTCACCCCCTTACTTCGCGTCACGGTGCGGACAAAGCATCATGCAGATATTGTGGTAAGGCGAAGGCCGCCGTATGGATTGCCGGATTGTAGTAACGGCAGGTCAGGTTGGCTTTGTGAAAGCGCGCCTGAATGATTTCGCTGGAGAGATGGCGCAACGCCTCGTTGTCGCTCGCCCAGGCAAAAGTCATGATCCCGCCGTAATAGGTTGGGATGGCCGCCTGGTAGAAGCTGACGTCGCGAAAATAGTGGCTCAGTTTGCGATGGCTACCGACCGCTTCGTCCTGCTGCAGGAAACAAACGCCGTTTTGCGCAACGAACACGCCCCCCGGGTTCAGGCAGCGTTTGCAGCCTTCATAAAAAGCCGAGGTGAACAGGCTTTCGCCCGGACCGATAGGGTCGGTACAGTCCGAAATGATCACGTCAAACGTTTGCGTCGTCTGGTTAACAAAATTGACGCCATCATCAATCACCAGCGTGAAGCGCGGATCGTCGTAGGCCCCGGCGCTATGGTTGGGCAGGTACTGACGGCAGAATGAGACCACCCCGGCATCGATTTCCACCATGGTGATGGTTTCGATGCTACGGTGACGAGAGACTTCGCGCAGCATCGCGCCGTCGCCGCCGCCGATGATCAGGACATGCTTCGCGTTGCCGTGGGCCAGCAGCGGCACGTGGGTCATCATTTCGTGATAAATAAACTCATCGCGTTCGGTGGTTTGCACGACGCCATCCAGCGCCATCACCCGGCCAAAGGCGCGGTTGTCGAAGATGATCAAATCCTGATGATCGGTTTTTTCGTGGTACAGCACGTTATCAACGCTAAAGTACTGACCAAAATGGTCATGCAGCGTTTCATGCCACAGTGGATTATCGGCCACGGTGAGGCTCCTCCTTCGTTAACATCTGTTACACCCGTAAAACGAGTGCAACATCATAGACAACTATAGATGAGGATGCACGGCGGTTATTGCAGCAATGCGGCAGGAATAACCGCCACCGCCCGGGGAGAGCGGTGGGGGGAGGGTTATTTCGCCGGTGCGGGTTGGCTATCTACTATCCGCACGGAATAAACCATGGTGGCGCCTGGCGGGATTTTCGGCGGTAATCCTTTACTGCCATAGGCTTTTTCGGGCGGGACGACCAGCGTCAAGGAGCCATGGTTCTGCAGGCGTTGCAGCGGGCCGCGAAACACCGGGGGATAGGCATCCAGCTTCTGGGTGAGCGCCTGATCTTTCGCTTCCATATCGTTGATCACTGTCCCGTCCGTCAGCATCTCTTTGATTACTACGGTGACCAGATCGTTACCGCTTATTTTTCCTTTGCCCGGATAATCGACGCGACTGTAGACGCCATCTTTGAAGACCACATCTTTTTTGCGCGCAAACGCCTGCTGATATTTCTTACCGGCACTGATGTTTTTCTGCTCGATTTTATTCAGGTTCTGGAAAACCTGCTGCGAGACGTCAAACAGCGCCTTGTTACGCTCCTGTTCTCCGAGACGAAGCTGGCCGCTAAAAGCATCTTCGATACCCCGCAGCACCAGCCCGGCGTCGACGGTAATTCCCTGAGTGCGACGGGTGGTGAGAACGTTAAGGGCTTCTGCTCCCATCGAGGCGCCGATCGCATAAGCCTGCTGTTCTCCCGATGCGCTGAGTTTGGCGGCGGCGCTCTCGCCGCTGCGCGTTTTAGACTGTACAGAAAGCTGTGTTCTCAGCAGTTGGATTTCATCTTCTTTCATCCGTAGCTGGGCGTTGTCTTTATCCGCCTGCAGGCGGTAGGCTGCAACAACCGCCGCCATTTCCGGCGGCTCATTTTTTGGCGCTGCAGCGGTGTCAGGGCGGGTTGTTGGCGCTTTTTCCGCGGCGGCCAACCGGGCGGTTAACGACTGCTTGTCGGCGTTTAGCGCCTTGACCTGGTCGAGAGCGGCCTGCTGTGTTTTCTCCGCGGCGTCGAGCCGGATAGTCAGCGACTGCTTATCGGTGGTCAGCGCTTTGACCTGGTCGAGGGCGGACAGCTTCTCTTTTTCCGCCGCGGCCAGTCGGCTGGCCAGCGGCTGTTTATCAGCGTTCAGTGTTTTGGCCTGGTCGAGGGCGGCCTGCTGTGCCTTCTCCGCAGCGGCGAGCCGGATAGTCAGCGACTGCTTATCGGTGGTCAGCGCTTTAACCTGCTCGAGGGCAGCCAGCTTCTCTTTTTCCACCACGGCCAGTCGGGTGGCCAGCGGCTGTTTGTCGGCGTTATGGGCTTTGGCCTGGTCGAGGGCGGCCTGTTTCTCTTTTTCCGCAGCCATCAGCCGGGCGGTGAGTGTCTGCTTGTCTGTGTCGAGGGCGGTGAGCTGGCCGAGTGCGGTCTGCTGTGCTTTTTCCGCGGCGGCCAGCCGGGAGGTCAGCGTTTGTTTATCTGTATTCAGCGTGGTGAGGCTGGTGCTGAGCCGTTTATTTTCCGCTTCGACGCTCTGAAGCTGCGACGTTAATTGTTGGATCTGCTTAAGTGCGGCAGCCTGGCTCTGTTGCAGAGTATTATTCCGGGCAACGACTTCCTTTTTAATTAACGTCTCATTTTCCGCCGTGGCGGCGGTTAAGGCGAGCTGTAATTGCTTTATTTTATTATTTAACGCCGCTTGCTCATTCGCAATGGATGTATCCGTGGCTGGTGTGGCGGTAAGCTGTTTTTTTAATTGTTGGATAATTTTATCTTTTTGCGCAATCGTTGCCTGTTGGCTGGCGATTCTTTTTTGCAACTGTGCGTTATTGGCCGTCGTTTTTTTATTGTCCGCGTTCTGGCGAGCGTCTGACGCTTGCTTTGCTGTGGCCGCAGAGCTTTTCTCTTCTTGCGCTTGAGCTTGAGCTTGCTGAGTTTGCTGCTGGGCGTAATCGAGAAAAGCCGGCGTAGCACCGGCGTAGAATGAGGTTGAAAGCGCCAGCGCCGCGACGAGCATCAGCAGTGGTGCTTTATGGGTCAGCGTGGCGGGTTTGTTCATGGCAGTTTGTTTTCACCACGCTGTACCAGGGTATCGATCAGCGTTTTCTGGATATCGGAACACAGTTTGATGGATTTAAACTGATACATGGAGTCAATGCCCAGTCGGGTGGGATCGGCCACTTTATCGCGCACATTGTTGTATTGCGATGCCGAACGCACCAGGGCATTGAACTCATTGCTGAGTTTAGTTGCCTGCTGTGGGTTCACCTCTTTAAGTGAATCCAGCGCCTTTCGGCAGGACTCAATACGCTCCTGTTCGCTGGTCGCTCGCTCCTGCTCAGCCTGCTGCTGTGATGTGAGCGGCGTGGTGATCGGTTTTACCTGCTGGCGAGAAGAGGTATTGCTACAGCCCACTAATAAAAGTGCGGCGAGCGGGATAATACGGAGAGTCGGCGAGATATTCACAATTTCAGTCCATGAAGTAGGGATATTTTCACCGGATTCTAGAAGGGTGCTTTTTATTTTGCAATATATGACTAATGATATTTTATTAGTTTTTTAGTCATTCATCATTATTAGGGGTTTAATTTATTTGGCGAATTGATAGGTTTGCAATTAAATAATGTTTGTTTATATACAATAATAAATATAGATATAAATATTTAAATGTGACAAATGAAACGGCAAAGGCGCGGAGCGTGACCGTCCGCGCCGGTCATTATTTGACGTAAGCCAACAGGCTGAGCGAATCGCGGGCCAGCGCTTTGCATTTTTTCGCCGTCGGGATGTTAATACCGCTGAGATCGCGGTAGCTATCCTCGCCAAGCGCTTTCATGTTGTAGCTGTCGTAGTTGCTCAGGTCCCACTGGTTCTGTTGGGCAAAGAACACCAGCGCGCGTCGGATCTGTGTATTGGGCAGGTTCTGGTAGCCACAGTCGTTTTTCAGAAACACAAAAACCGCGGTTAAATCAGCCATATCTTCTGCTTCTGATTCGCTGAGCGCGTAGCTGTTGGCGGAGAGAGCAAGCAGGCTGCCGAGTACCATTGTTCTGAAAAGCGTCTTCATTTTTTCTACCATTAGATCACCGACGCTTCAAATTAGCATACTTCTTTACACAGCGCCGATCTTTATTCTTACTCTTCTGCTTGACCTTCCCGTTACGGTAGGGTTTAAGCTCAAATATTCGCCCGCAGAATAAAAAGGATGTGAATATGCAACGTCGAGACTTCCTCAAACTGACCGCCGCGGTTAGCGTGGCCAGCGCATTACCGCTATGGAGCCGTGCGGTTTTTGCGGCCAGTCGCCCGGCTCTGCCGATACCGACGCTGTTAACGGCCGATGCGCGCAACCGTATCGCCCTGACGATCCAGGCGGGCAAAACACAGTTTGGCGCTCTGCACGCCACCACCTGGGGCTATAACGGTTCACTGCTGGGTCCTGCGCTACAGTTGACGCAGGGGAAGACCATTACGGTTGACATTACCAACCAGCTGGCGGAAGAGACCACGCTGCACTGGCATGGCCTGGAGGTCCCGGGCGAGGTCGACGGCGGACCGCAGGGGGTTATCGCCCCGGGCGCCACCCGTACGGTGAGCTTCACGCCGACGCAGCGGGCGGCCACCTGCTGGTTTCATCCGCATCAACATGGGACCACCGGCCGGCAGGTGGCGATGGGGCTGGCCGGCCTGGTGCTGATCGAGGATGAAGAGAGCGGACGCCTGCTGCTGCCTAAGCAATGGGGAATCGATGATGTGCCGGTGATTGTCCAGGACAAGAAGTTCACCGCCGCCGGCGAGATCGACTACCAGCTGGATGTGATGAGCGCCGCTGTCGGCTGGTTTGGCGATACGCTGCTGACCAATGGCGCTCTCTATCCCGAACATGCCGCCCCGCGGGGCTGGCTACGTCTGCGCTTGCTAAACGGCTGTAATGCCCGTTCCCTCAATTTTGCCACCAGCGATAAGCGTCCGCTGTACGTGGTGGCCAGTGACGGCGGTCTGTTGGCCGAGCCGGTGAAGGTCGATGAATTGCCGGTGTTGATGGGGGAACGCTTTGAGGTGCTGGTGGACACCAGCGACGGTAAACCTTTCGATCTGGTGACCCTGCCGGTGA
>OKJB01000053.1_pt1 | contig 35783 bp, 35 predicted proteins | sample 1611281 | NCBI WGS metagenome assembly OKJB01 (sample SAMN04436726, study PRJEB24849) | human gut metagenome | biome: human gut; feature: NICU; material: stool | host: Homo sapiens | place: USA: Saint Louis, MO | collected 2010-11-03 | reverse complement strand
CTGCTCAGAAACGTTCTGACATCGAGATCGTTGCAATCAACGACCTGTTAGACGCAGAGTACATGGCTTACATGCTGAAGTATGACTCCACTCACGGTCGTTTCGACGGTACCGTTGAAGTGAAAGACGGTCATCTGGTCGTTAACGGTAAAAAAATCCGTGTTACCGCTGAACGTGACCCGGCTAACCTGAAGTGGGACGAAGTTGGTGTTGACGTTGTTGCTGAAGCAACCGGTATCTTCCTGACCGACGAAACCGCTCGTAAACACATCACCGCTGGCGCGAAAAAAGTCGTTCTGACTGGCCCGTCCAAAGACAACACCCCGATGTTCGTTCGCGGCGCTAACTTCGAAACTTACGCTGGCCAGGACATCGTTTCCAACGCTTCCTGCACCACCAACTGCCTGGCACCGCTGGCTAAAGTTATCAACGACAACTTCGGTATCGTTGAAGGCCTGATGACCACCGTCCACGCGACCACCGCGACTCAGAAAACCGTTGATGGCCCGTCTCACAAAGACTGGCGCGGCGGCCGCGGCGCAGCTCAGAACATCATCCCGTCCTCTACCGGTGCTGCTAAAGCAGTAGGTAAAGTACTGCCAGAACTGAACGGCAAACTGACCGGTATGGCGTTCCGCGTTCCGACTCCGAACGTATCCGTTGTTGACCTGACCGTTCGTCTGGAAAAAGCAGCGTCCTACGAAGAAATCAAGAAAGCCATCAAAGCCGCTTCTGAAGGCGCAATGAAAGGCGTTCTGGGTTACACCGAAGACGACGTTGTTTCTACCGACTTCAACGGCGAAGTTTGCACTTCCGTGTTCGATGCTAAAGCAGGTATCGCACTGAACGACAACTTCGTGAAACTGGTTTCCTGGTACGACAACGAAACTGGCTACTCCAACAAAGTTCTGGACCTGATTGCTCACATCTCCAAATAAGTTGAGATGAAAAAGTAATCTGTAAGAGCGACTTCGGTCGCTCTTTTTTTTGTCTGCAGAGATAGGATTGCACAATGATAAATAAAATTTTTGCTCTCCCGGTGAATGAAACCATTTCTCCCGTGATCTCCCGTCGCCAGCTGGACGACCTGGAGCTGATTGTCATCGACCATCCGCAGGTGAAAGCCTCTGTGGCGCTGCAGGGAGCGCACCTGCTCTCCTGGAAACCCGCCGGTGAAGAAGAAGTCTTGTGGCTGAGCAACAACACCCCATTTAAACAGGGCGTCGCCCTGCGCGGCGGCGTGCCGATTTGCTGGCCCTGGTTTGGCCCTTCCGCGCAGCAGGGTCTGCCGTCGCACGGCTTTGCCCGCAATCTGCCATGGACCCTGGAAGGTCATGACGAAGACGACAGCGGCGTCATGTTGACCTTTGCGCTCCAGCACAGCGCCGAAACCATGAAGCTCTGGCCGCACGAATTCACCCTCTATGCCCGCTTCAAGCTGGGCAAAACCTGCGAAATCGAGCTGGAAGCCCACGGTGAATTCGAGACCACCTCTGCCCTGCATACCTACTTCAACGTCGGCGATATCGCAGCGGTGAAAGTGAGTGGTCTTGGCGAGCGCTATATCGATAAAGTGAAGAATGCCGAAGAAGGCGTCCTGAGCAACGGCGTGCAGACCTTCCCGGACCGCACCGACCGCGTCTACCTTAACGCTGACAGCTGCAGCGTGATCCATGACGATGCGCTTAACCGCACTATCGACGTCGTGCATCATCATCAGCACAACGTGGTGGCCTGGAACCCGGGCCCGGCGTTGTCCGTCAGCATGGGCGACATGCCGGACGATGGTTACAAAACCTTCGTTTGCGTCGAAACCTGTTGCGTGACCCAGCCGCAGAAAGCCAGCGAAGAGACCCCCTCTCGCCTGGCGCAGACCATCAGCCTGAAAAAACGCTAACAGCAAAAAGCCCCGTTCCCGACGGGGCTTTTTTCTCCGCTGGCTGAGGTGCTGATTAAACCATATCCAGCCGGGTTTTTCGCTGCGGTGGTGGATAGAGGCGATCCAGCTGCGCGAGCTCTTCCGCACTGAGGACGATATCGAGCGCGGCAGCATTCTGCACCACATGCTCAATACTGGCCGCTTTCGGGATCGCCAGCACTCCCGGATGACGAATCACCCAGGCGAGCAGCAGCTGCGCGACTGTCACCCCCCGCGCGTTAGCCATATTAATGATATCGGTATGCTGAAAAAGTCCATCGCGTAAGCGCCCCGCCTGCGCCAGCGGGCAGTAGGCCATCACCGGCAGAGTGTGCTGCTGGCACCAGGGCAGGAGATCGTATTCAATGCCCCGCGATGCGAGATGATAGAGCACCTGGTTGGTCGCGCAGCGTTCGCCACCCGCCGTCCGCCACAGCGCCTGCATATCGTCGGTGTCCAGATTAGAGACGCCCCAGCGGCGGATCTTGCCCTCGGCCACCAGCCTCTCCATCGCCTCGACCGTCTCCTGCAGTGGGATATCCCCGCGCCAGTGCAGGAGATACATATCGAGATAGTCGGTCTGCAGCCGGCGCAGGCTGTTTTCACAGGCGCGGCGCATCGCCGTTCCGCCGGCGTGCCAGGGATAGACTTTGGACACCAGCACCACGCGATCGCGCAGGCCGCGGATCGCCTGCCCGACGACCTCTTCCGCCCCACCGTCGGCATACATTTCCGCCGTATCGATCACCGTCAGTCCGTGGTCGATGCCCGCGCGCAGTGCAGCCACTTCCTGCTGACGCTGCGCCGCATTTTCGCCCATATACCAGGTGCCCAGCCCGATGGCCGGAACCGCCGCCTGCTCGCCAAAGCGTACTGTTTTTTTCACCGTCTCCTCCTCTTTAGCTTTCTGCACCACCATAAAGCAAAACAGGGCGTGAAGCCCTGTTTTGATGCATAAAGCGCACTGTAATGATGCACAATCAGAAGGTGTAGGTGATCCCGGTTGAGATCAGGCCGCTCCAGGATTTGTCCACCATCGGGCTGTCGGTAATTTCATCCGACAGACGGGTATAGCGTGCAATGCCGTATACGCTCCAGTCGCCGAGGAAGCGATAGTTAGCCGACAACTCCAGATACGGGTTCCAGCTGCTGTCCGGATCGTAGCTGCGCATGCCGCTGCGACGGGACTCATGCTGCGAGACACCATAGTAGTATTCGTTCTGATTGTCGCTGTTCCACTCCACGCCAATGCCCGGCGTCAGCGTCAGGTTACCATTGGTGTAGCGGTACAGCCAGGCGAGATCCCAGTTGATACCATTACTGTTATCCAGCGTATCGCCTGCAATCGTCGTGCGCAGGAAACCATAGGGCGTGTTGTGGACATAAGACAGACCGGCCATCACGGTCGATTTACGTTTATCCAGTTGACGCATTTGCGCGCTGTCGCTGTCGCCCGGCTTGAAGTACATCGGCGACCAGTAGGCCGTTATTGACAGCTTATCGTTGGTGTCGTTCCACAGGTAGTAGCCCCCGCCCAGACCGTGGAACCAGAAGTTATCGCTCTCATAACTAATGACCGGCACCGGGTAGACATCCGCATCATATTGCTTATACGGATGCTCGACGATGCCTACGCCAGGCCCAAGAGTGAACTTCCCGTCGGCATGCGCCGCGCTGGCGGACGTCGCAATCAGCACGCCGAGTGCCAGAAGTTTGATTTTAGTCACAATCCATATTCCCGTTGTCAAATTATCAGCCCGTGCAGTTTACCGTCGTAGGCCTCATGCCTCAAATTCTTTACCCGACATGACACAAATCGTTCACTTTCCCACCCTTCTCTTACCATGAGGTGACAGCCCGGTGACAGCTTCGCGTCCTGGCGTGTCAAAAAGCGTCATTTTCAGGATGAGTTATTGATATGTCATTGAAATTGATTTTCTGCGGCATGCAAGATTTCTAAATGCATCTACGCTTAAATTTAGAAGGTGTAATTGCAGGGCACATTCACGCTACTCCACCCGCAACCTGGCATAAGGGTTGCTGGATATCTGGAGAGCGACGTTCAGCTTATGTCTTCCGGGGGCCCCCACTACTCATATGAACGGCTCTCAACCTGTGCTAAAAAACGAAAGGACGGCATGCCATGAATATATTCGATCACTATCGCCAGCGCTATGAAGCTGCCAAGGACGAAGAGTTCACACTGCAGGAGTTTCTTACCATCTGCCGGCAAGATCGCAGTGCCTATGCCAATGCGGCAGAACGTCTGTTGATGGCCATTGGTGAACCCGTCATGGTTGATACGGCTCTCGAGCCGCGGCTATCCCGTCTCTTTTCAAACCGGGTCATCGCACGCTATCCGGCCTTTGAAGAGTTTTACGGTATGGAAGACGCCATTGAGCAGATCGTTTCCTATCTCAAGCATGCCGCCCAGGGGCTGGAAGAGAAGAAACAGATCCTCTATCTGCTGGGGCCGGTGGGCGGTGGTAAATCGTCGCTGGCTGAACGGCTGAAAGCGTTGATGCAGCGCGTGCCCATCTATGTGCTGAGCGCCAACGGCGAGCGTAGCCCGGTCAACGATCACCCGCTGTGCCTGTTTAATCCGCAGGAGGATGCCCAGATCCTTCAGAAAGAGTATGGCGTGCCCACCCGCTACCTCGGCACCATCATGTCGCCGTGGGCGGCCAAGCGCCTGCACGAGTTTGGCGGCGATATTACTAAATTCCGCGTGGTCAAAGTCTGGCCATCGATTCTTGAGCAGGTCGCCATCGCCAAAACCGAACCCGGTGATGAAAACAACCAGGATATTTCGGCGCTGGTGGGTAAAGTGGATATCCGTAAACTGGAACACTATGCGCAAAACGACCCGGACGCTTATGGCTACTCCGGTGCGTTGTGCCGTGCCAACCAGGGGATTATGGAATTCGTCGAGATGTTTAAAGCGCCGATTAAGGTGCTACATCCGCTGCTAACCGCCACCCAGGAAGGGAACTACAACGGGACCGAAGGGATCTCTGCCCTGCCGTTTAACGGGATAATCCTCGCCCACTCCAACGAATCGGAATGGGTGACCTTCCGTAATAACAAGAACAATGAGGCCTTCCTCGACCGCGTCTATATCGTCAAGGTGCCTTATTGCCTGCGTATCTCCGAAGAGATCCGCATCTATGAAAAATTGCTCAACAGCAGCGAGCTGACCCACGCGCCGTGCGCCCCGGGCACCCTGGAAACGTTGGCGCGCTTCTCGATTCTGTCGCGCCTGAAAGAGCCGGAAAACTCAAGCATCTACTCGAAAATGCGGGTCTATGATGGCGAAAGCCTGAAAGATACCGACCCGAAAGCGAAATCCTATCAGGAGTATCGCGATTACGCCGGGGTGGATGAAGGGATGAACGGGCTCTCCACCCGCTTTGCCTTTAAGATCCTGTCACGGGTGTTTAACTTCGACCATGTCGAGGTGGCCGCCAACCCGGTGCATCTGTTCTATGTCCTGGAGCAGCAGATTGAGCGCGAACAGTTCCCACAGGAGAACGCCGAGCGCTACCTGGAATTCCTCAAAGGCTATCTGATCCCGAAATACGCCGAGTTTATCGGCAAAGAGATCCAGACCGCTTATCTGGAATCCTACTCCGAGTACGGGCAGAACATTTTCGATCGCTATGTCACCTACGCCGACTTCTGGATCCAGGATCAGGAGTATCGCGATCCGGACACCGGTCAGCTGTTTGACCGTGAGTCGTTGAATGCTGAGCTGGAGAAAATTGAGAAGCCGGCCGGGATCAGCAACCCGAAAGACTTCCGTAACGAAATCGTCAACTTTGTGCTGCGCGCCAGAGCCAACAACAGCGGACGTAATCCGAACTGGACCAGCTACGAGAAACTGCGCACGGTTATCGAGAAGAAAATGTTCTCTAATACCGAGGAGCTGTTGCCGGTCATTTCGTTTAATGCCAAAACATCAACCGATGAGCAGAAAAAACACGACGACTTTGTCGACCGCATGATGGAAAAAGGCTACACCCGCAAACAGGTTCGCCTGCTCTGCGAGTGGTACCTGCGGGTTCGTAAATCGTCCTGATGCGTCAAGCCCGGCGGCACGCCGCCGGGTCAACTGCAGCTGAATGATGATAAGCAAAGTTGGCTAATGCAGTACAGGAGGGCATATGACCTGGTTCATAGACCGACGCCTGAACGGGAAAAACAAAAGCGCCGTCAATCGCCAGCGCTTTTTGCGCCGTTATAAGGCGCAGATTAAACAGTCGATTTCCGAGGCTATCAACAAGCGCTCGGTCACCGATATTGAGAGCGGAGAATCCGTCTCGATCCCGACGGACGATATCAACGAGCCGATGTTTCATCAGGGTCGCGGCGGCCTGCGCAACCGCGTCCACCCGGGCAACGATCATTTTGTGCAAAACGACCGGATTGAGCGCCCGCAGGGCGGTGGCGGCGGCGGTGGCGGCGGTCAGGGGCAAGCCAGCGCCGACGGCGAAGGGAAGGATGAGTTTGTCTTCCAGATTTCGAAAGATGAGTACCTGGATCTGTTATTTGAAGATCTCGCCCTGCCGAACCTGAAGAAGAATCAGCACCGGCAGTTGAACGAGTTTAAAACCCATCGCGCGGGCTTTACCTCGAATGGGGTGCCAGCCAACATCAGCGTGGTGCGTTCGCTGCAGAACTCGCTGGCCCGGCGTACGGCGATGACCGCTGGCAAGCGCCGTGAACTGCGCGCCCTGGAGGAGGATCTGGAGACCATCAGCCGCAGCGAACCGGTGCAGCTGCTGGAGGAGGAACGCCTGCGCAAAGAGATTGCTGAGCTGCGCGCCAAAATTGAACGGGTGCCGTTTATCGACACCTTTGACTTGCGCTACAAAAATTATGAAAAACGGCCGGAGCCCTCCAGCCAGGCAGTGATGTTCTGCCTGATGGACGTCTCAGGCTCGATGGACCAGGCCACCAAAGACATGGCCAAGCGCTTTTATATCCTGCTGTATCTGTTCCTCAGCCGGACCTATAAAAACGTCGATGTGGTCTATATCCGCCACCATACCCAGGCAAAAGAGGTGGATGAACACGAATTTTTCTATTCTCAGGAAACCGGCGGCACCATCGTCTCCAGCGCCCTGAAGCTGATGGATGAAGTGGTGCAGGCCCGTTATGACCCGGCGCAGTGGAACATCTACGCCGCCCAGGCGTCGGATGGCGACAACTGGGCCGATGACTCCCCGCTGTGCCACGAACTGCTGGCGAAGAAAATCCTGCCGGTGGTGCGTTATTACAGCTACATCGAAATTACCCGCCGGGCGCATCAAACCCTGTGGCGCGAGTATGAACATCTGCAGGCGACCTTTGATAATTTCGCCATGCAGCATATCCGCGACCAGGAAGATATCTACCCGGTATTCCGCGAACTGTTTCACAAGCAGTCATCTAAAAGTGAAGCTTAATTAAATACTCAGCCAGTGAGTCGAGTGACTTGCTGGCTGTTTTCCTCAGACACAAGGCCCGATGGCACATCCATACATCATGTAAAATGGAAACAACGGGGCCATGGCGACGGCGCCAAGCGAGCTAATCGTTTTGGTCTTATCATTGATTGATACCACAACGGGGTGCGCTAACTGGTAGGCGGCGGCCAGATCTGACGCGTCCGATGCAGTCCAAAATCCTGTCGCTTTAAACAACACCCCGAGGCGATCGTTATCAATTTGCACCGCATGATACTGATTCACCAGCTCGCTATGCTGCCCGGCATCCAGTTTGCGCTGATCCATCACCACCAGATATTCCGCCGTCACCTCATGTTGTTCCACGACAAAGTTAACCCGCACGCCGGAAGCCTGTTGATGAAAGCGTTCATAAAAGGTCTTATAACGCTGATATTCCTGAGGCACACCGTCACGGACAAAGCGGTAACTGTATTTCGCTGAGCTGGCGACAATACCGGACTCTGTGGGTTTCATCGCCACAATGGTATCCCGAGGCGGCAAGTTTGGCGTGCTGGTACATCCTGCGAGTATCGCTACCACCACCAGCGATAAGACATATTTCATCATTTTCAGCCGTTCCTGTTTGCGATTTTCTCTATGACATCTGGCGTTTTTTTAACACTCCAGGTACAAATCCCTAACCCTGTGTATCATAACTGCCTAATCTGCTTCAAACATTCGCGCGATCGTCAGCGTTGAACTGTTTCTACTCTCAGGAGCCTGCTATGACCCCTTTTTATCAATTGACGGCTACCCGCCTGCGCGGCCAGCCCCTCTCAATGTCTGACTATGCTGGCAAGGTGGTTCTGGTGGTGAATACGGCCAGCCATTGTGGCTTCACACCGCAATACGCTGGCCTGGAAGCGCTCTACAAAAAGTACGCGGCTCAGGGGCTGGTAGTGCTTGGTTTCCCGTGCAACCAGTTTGGTAAGCAGGAACCCGGCGGTGCGGATGAAATCGAGCAGACCTGTCACGTTAACTACGGCGTGAGCTTCCCGATGTTTGAGAAAGTGGACGTCAACGGCCCCGCCGCACACCCGCTGTTTCGTTATCTGAAACAAGCGTTGCCCGGCGTGCTCGGCGGACGGATCAAGTGGAATTTCACCAAGTTCCTCATCGCTCGCGACGGCACACCCCTCGCGCGTTTTGCGCCGTTGACGACGCCGGAGAAAATGGAGGCCTCCATTGTCGCGGCCCTCACGCGCTGAGTGTTCCCGTCATGCCACGTTCACCCAGCGGCGGCTGGCTGCCCATACAAGGTAGACGTCGCTCTCACGCGGCCAGCAACCGTCTGTTGCTGGCCGATCTTACACCTGCCCGGTCATCAGCCTACAGTGGCGACACGGCCTCAACTTCATGCTGAAACACGTAGGGGTCGGAGAGGAGTTCGAATGCGTCGTCGTCCGGATAAGTGACCGCGACGTGATAGTCTTCGCCTGCGAAGGCTTTGACCGCCGCAAGATCCTGCCAGTAGGTGGCGAGAAAAAAATGCGCCCATTCGCCCTGGTTTTCCTGGCGCACCAGCGCGCCTCTGTTACCGGGGATACCCCGGGCGTGATCCACGCCGGTCTGCTCAAGGTGGCGGGCAAACCCCTCGGCATGTTGCAATGGCACACAGCCGTGCCAGGTCCTGACAATCATTTGCGTTCTCCTGTGGTGATAAACGTCTCACCTTAACATCAGAAACCACCTGCAGGGGAGCGGCACGATACCGCGCACGGTTCTGAATGGGGGAGCGCCTTACCCTCAGCTCCCCACAGCGAGCTCAGGCAGTCGCGCCTCAATCAAGGCGATCACGCTTCTGACCCGCGGCGGAATAAAACGGGCATCGGGATAGACGGCATACAGGAAACGGTCCGGTAATCGCCAGTCAGCCAGGATCGGCACCAGCCTTCCAGCCCTGAGGGCCCTGGCCGCCAGCGGTCGCTGCATCCCTCCGATGCCGATACCGGATTCCAGCGCCTGCAACAGCGCATCGCTGGTGTTGGCCCGAAAAACGGTCTTAACCTGCACGTCTCTCGTCTCGTCTGCGGAAATTATCCGCAGCGGAGCATCAAGCGGGATGCCGCTAAACCGAACGTGTGGATACTCCGCCAGGTCGTCCACGGACTGGACGGCGTAATGACCTGGTGCCGCAAAGAGCGCCGTTTCAATCCGCGCCAGAACCCGCGCAGCATGGGATGGCGGCGGCTCATGGCCGAGACGCAGCGCCACATCCACCCCTTCGGTAACCAGATCGGCGATCCGATCGTCGAGCGACAGCATCAGGTGCAGTTCAGGATACTGTTTCTGCAGCGCCAGCAGATGCGGCAGCAGAAGACTGCCGAGACCGCTTGGCAGCTGGACATGCACTCGTCCCTGAAACTGAGGCTCCGCCGGGTTGAGCCGCCTTTCCGCCTCCTGCATGGCGTTCAGCACCCGCTGCATATCACGCCGGTAATGCCCCCCCTGCTCGGTAAGCATCATGGCCCGCGTCGTACGATGGAGTAACACCACGCCAAGCTCCTGTTCGAGCGCGGCGATCTGCTGACTGACGGCAGATTGCTTCATCCCGAGCTGCCGGGCGGCTGCGGAAAATGAGCCGGCTTCGGCAACGCGCAGAAAGGTGGCGATGGCGGTGAGCTTATTATTCATTTCATGATTCTGCTGATAAGTGTCATCCGTTTCATGGGATAGGTGGCAAAAAAATAATCTAGCACACTGTGTCGGTCACCTTCCCAGGAGAAACACCATGAACAAGACATCCTCTCAGGTCGCACTGGTCGCTGGCAGCAGCGGCATCGTTGGCCGCCAGCTGGTCAACACCCTGTTACATCGTGGATGGGAGGTTATCGGCCTCAGCCACCGCGCCCTGTCGCAACCGGGGGCGATCCCGATGATTCACGTCGATTTACGCGATGCCCGGCACAGTGCGCAAGCGCTCCAGCCGCTGTCCACCGTGACCCACATTTTTTACAGTGCCTGGATGAATGCCGGAAACTGGAGCGAGATGGTGGAGCCGAACGTTAGCATGCTGCGTAATCTGGTCAGCCACGTCGAACAAAACGCCCCGCTGCAGGCGGTCAGCCTGATGCAGGGGTATAAAGTGTATGGCGCCCATCTTGGCCCCTTTAAAACCCCGGCGCGGGAAAGCGACCCCGGCGTACCCGGGGCTGAATTTAACGCCGCTCAACTTGCGTGGCTCCGCCACTTTCAACAAGGCAAAACCTGGCACTGGAGCGCTATCAGGCCCGGCATGGTGGGCAGCCCGGTGCCGGGTAATGCCATGAATCTTGCGTTGAGCATCGCGCTGTATGCGTCACTGTGCAAAGCCCTGGGTTTACCGCTGCGCTTTCCCGGCACGTTAACCACCTGGCACAGCATTGTCGATCATACTGACGCCGACCTGCTGGCGGAGGCCACGCTGTGGGCCGCCACCTCACCGGCGGGGGAAAACGAGGCCTTCAACGTCAATAATGGTGATATCTGGCGCTGGTGCGAGCTGTGGCCGCGCATCGCGCAGTGGTTTGAACTGGAATGCGCCCCGCCCGTCAGGCTCTCATTTCATCAGCTATTCAATGACTACCGTGCCGTCTGGCGCGAGCTGGCCGGAGAGCGGCTGGTGGAAGCGGACATTCTGCGTCTGAGCGACGGTCAGTTTGCCGATTTCGTGTTCGGCTGGCAGTACGATATGTTTGGCGATGGCAGTAAACTGCGCCGGGCTGGCTTCCAGCGGATGCAGGCCACAGACGAGATGTTTTTCAGCCTGTTTTCGCAGCTGAGAACGGCGCGGGTGATCCCCTGAGCGTTAGCGTCAGGGCAACGCCAGCCGGTCTTGATGGTCCGCAAAGAGGGTGATGAGATGGTCGGCGATAACCCGCACGCGTCTGGACCCGGCCAGGTCGGAATGCATCACTAACCATAACGTCTGATCCGCGCCGATCTCCGGCAACAGGCACTGCAGCCCGTTGGCCCGCGCCATAAAGTGCGGCAGGACGCCCAGCCCAAGCCCCGCTGATACCGCGGAAACCTGGGCCACGAGCGTATTGGCTTCGACTTTACACGGTCGCCCTCGTAGGGTGCGCGTGATCCATTGGGCGGCCGGCAGGTGCTGGTGAGTCTCCGGCCACCCCACAAAGTCCGCCTCGCTCAGCGACAGGCCGTCCGCGCCGGCCAGATAGCTGGCGGCGCCATAGACGCCAAACCCCACCGTCCCCAGCCGCTTTAAGGTCAAATGCCCGGCGTCAGGCTTGACCATGCGGATCGCCAGATCGGCATCCCGACGGTGCAGGTTCACCGGCTGCACGCCGCTCAGCACCTCCACCCGCAGGTCAGGATAGTGGTCCAGGAGCCCTTTCAGGGAGGGCAGAATAAAATGCGTGGCCAGGTTGTCCGAGGTAGCCAGGCGGACAACCCCGGCGACATGCCCCTGCAGTTGCGCCGCCTCGCCGAACGCCAGGCCTGCGTATTCCAGCGCCTCCGCCCGCGCGAGCAGGGCTTCGCCATCGTCGGTCAGGCGATAGCCGCTCTGATGGCGGCTGAAAAGCGGGACTTTCAGCGACTGTTCCAGCCGATCCAGCCTGCGGGACACCGTGGCAATCCCCATGTTCATCTTGTCGGCGGCGCCGCTTAGCGTTCCCGCCCGGGCGATGGCGAGGAAGATGCGCGCATCATCCCAGTTAAACTCTGCTGTCATCTACTTTCCAATTATGGAAAACGGTTCTCCGTTTTCTGCTCTTTTTTATCGTTTTCGCAGGGATGATACTGCACGCCACTCGCGGAGACAAACTGGCCATCCGATCGCCGGTTCTCTCCTCACCTGAACGTCCGTGCACCATGCGCGGCTTCCCCCCTCTTAGGATACGCCTGACATGAAAGAGATTGCTTTACCCCTTAACCCAACCCCGGCGCGCGTCTGGATAGCCGTCATTGCGCTCGGGATCTGCGCCTTTTCGATCGTCACCAGCGAACTGGCGCCGGTGGGCATGCTCAGCGCCCTGGCGGCGGATTTTCACCAGACGGAATCCGGTATGGGGCTTGCCGTCACCGCCTACGGCTGGGTGGGCGCCCTGGCGGCCCTGCTTTCCGGCGCGATGCCGGCGCGTATTTCACGCAAGGCGCTGCTGGTCGGGCTGATGCTGACCCTGGCGCTTTCCTGCCTCGCCGCGACCCGGTCTTATTCCATGTTCGCCCTGATGAGCGCCCGCATGATTGGCGCCCTGGCGCATGGCGCCTTCTGGGCCTTAATTGGCATCGTCGCCGCGCAGCTGGTCCCGCCACACCGGCTGGGGCTGGCTACGGCAATCATTTTTGGCGGCGTGTCGGCGGCAAGCGTAGTGGGGGTACCGCTGGCGAGCTTTATCGCCACCCTGGCGGGCTGGCGACACGCGTTTTTGGCGGTGGCCCTGCTGTCACTGGCCGCAGCGGCAGTGCTATGCTCGACGCTGCCCGCGCTGGCCGCGTCCACCCCCGTCAGGCTGGGTGTTTATCGCGATATCTTCCGTAATCCGCTGCTCTGCGGCCTGTATGGCGCCACGGCCTGCATCATTACCGCTCACTTTGCCGCCTTCACCTACGTTGAACCGCTGCTGATAACACTGCAGGGAGTACCGGCGACCGCTCTCTCCGGTCTGCTGCTGTTGTCAGGGGTTTCCGGGCTGGTGGGTAACGTTATCGCGGGTAAGCTTATCGACCGTCATCTGAAGGGGCTGATTTTTGCTTCACTGCTGCTGAGCGGGGGCGCGCTGGCGCTCCTCGGCACCGGACGGCTTGCGCTCCTGCCTTTCTGTTTTAGCGGGCTGCTGTTAGCCCTGTGGGGCGCCGGTATCGCGATCGTGTTTGTCGGCTTACAGACCTGGCTGCTGCGCAGCGCAGGCGCGGTCGCCCAGCCGGCGTCAGCCATTTACGTGGCTATTTTTAATGCCGCCATCGGCACCGGGGCGCTTGTCGGCGGCCAGCTGATCGCCACTGCGGGCTTGTCAGGCATGGTGTGGCTGGCGGCGGGGATCATGGCGTGCAGTACGCTGCTGATCGCCCTGCTGAAAACGCCCTCAGTCGGCTAAAGGCTGCCCTGCAAAACCACGTTTTCACGATCCAGGGTGAAGACCTGCCATGCGACCCGGGTCGCGCTCAGGGTAAAAATGGCCGTCGCCAGCGTATTTTCGTCATCCGGATCTTCCGCAGACAGCCGGTAAATCGGTAACAGCGGATCATGCTGGTCGGAGAGCATCGCTTTCGCTGTCACCCCATCCAGCGATGGGGTTGTCGCCAGCCACGCGTCCAGGCGCTGCTGGCGTGAGCCGGAGCTCCCGGTCACGATCTGTTCAATGGTCGCAAGCTGGGGATGGATCAGATGGTTGGCATGCCCAAAGGTGGCGGTCAGCTCGCGCACTGAGCTGCCGGAGCCGGTAGCTTCCACGCTAAACAGACGGCTATCGCCCATTTGACCCAGCGTGTGGTGAAACGCGCCCGCGCGCGGTGTCGCGGTCAGCAGGGTAATGGCCTCATCTAACGTGGTGGCATTCAGCGATGCGCGGGCCAGTATCTGGCGCGGCATCCCCTCGGGGCGATGCACGGCACGAATATTGTTGACCGTATTGACTATCCCCTTCTCATTCACCGCGAAGGTGTGCCCGCACAGGGAGCCGGGGTAGGCGAAGCTGGTGAAGGCGAGGCCCACATCCGGTGTCACGTGGACGATGGCGCAGTCACCGCGCAGCTGCGGGAAACCGTCTTCGTTGTGCGCAATAATTAACTCGCCCTCAGCGCTTATCCCCGCCAGGGTAGTGCAGCCATCCGACGTCGAACGCACCAGATCGCCGCGACAGTTCCAGGCAAACACCTCATCCACCGGCGCCTGCAGCCCCTCCGCCATGCCCTCCAGCTCCTGCCAGATCTGCGGCCACTGAGCCTGGACGGCTGCGCGCATGCGCTGGGTTTGCTCCGCCGTTTTCAGGGCGGTTACGGTTTGCCACAGCGCTGTTTGCCTGATTTTAGTATGCCAGGCCTCACGACCAAACGCGCCAAGCTGCTGACCGACCGCATAGGCGGAACCACGGATTGCGATTTTTTTCATATTGTTATCATTCACTTATGTTCAGGATACGTGTTGCAAAAACTCTTGCAGACGCGGATTGCTGCTGGCAGTGAGCAGCACCTCAGGTGAACCATCTTCGGCAATGGTGCCGCCATCAATAAAGATCAACCGGGAAGCCACCTCTCTGGCAAAGCCAATCTCATGGGTCACAATCACCATCGTCATGCCCTCTTCGGCCAGCGAGCGCATGACCTTTAACACCTCATGCCGCAGTTCGGGATCGAGAGCGGATGTTGGCTCATCAAATAACATCATTTTGGGTTTTACCGCCAGGGCACGAGCTATCGCCACGCGTTGCTGCTGCCCCCCCGAGAGCTCTGCCGGATAGTGGTTGGCGCGTTCACGCAGACCCACGCGGTCCAGCAACGCCAGCGCCTGCTCCCGCGCCGCGGCCTTACTCTGCTTACGCACGCGAACCGGACCGAACATGACATTCTCAAGGGCGGTCAGATGCGGGAACAAATGAAACTGTTGAAACACCATACCGGCTTCGCGGCGAATATCACACTCATTCGCGTGCGGATCCGTAATATGCATGCCCGCCACCAGCAGCGTTCCCGAAGAGATCTCCTCCAGCTTGTTAATGCAGCGCAACAGGGTCGATTTTCCCGAGCCGGACGGGCCAATGATCACCACCACCTCGCCCGCTTCAATCTTTAAATTGATATCGTGCAGCACCTGAGTGGCGCCGAAGTTTTTCGCCACCGCGCTAAATTCAACCATGCTCATAAAATATGGATCCTTTTCTCAAGTTGTTTCAGCAGGAAGCTCAGGCACAATGTCAAAAACAGATAAATCATCGCCACCGCCGTCCACACCTCCAGCGCCCGAAAGTTACCGGCAATAATCTCTTGTCCCTGGCGGGTTAATTCTGCCACGCCAATCACAATAAAGAGCGAGGTATCTTTTATACTGATAATCCACTGATTGCCTAATGCCGGGATCATTCGCCGAAAAGCCAGCGGCATAATGACATGTAATAGGGTGCTGCGTGGCGATAACCCCATCGCCAGGCTGGCTTCTTTAAAACCTTTATTGATCGACAGAATCGCGCCCCGGGTGATCTCCGCTATATAAGCGCCGGAGTTAATCACAATGGTAATAATTGCGGCAGGAACCGGGTCAATACGCACTGGCAACACCATCGGCAGGGCGAAGTAGATAAACATCACCTGCACCATGATCGGCGTTCCACGGATTAATTCCACAAACACCAGCGATACCGTTTTTGATATTGTTCCGCCTAATGCGCGGCAGGTTCCCGCCAGCAAGCCAATGATTAACCCACCTAACAAACCGGACAAAGAGATAATCAGCGTCAGCTGCAAGCCCTGCATCAGCAGCGGTAAAGCATCCCAAATATAGCGACTGTCAAAATTCATCATTCTACCCGTCAAGAAGAAATGAGGTCGGATCGCTCCGACCTGGCAGGGTTATTTCGGCTGTTTAGCAAACCACTTAACGTAAATCTTGTCGTAGGTGCCATCGGCACGCAGGGCCTGCAGAGCCTGGTTCACTTTTGGCGTCAGGCTGCTGTTTTTCTGCATCGCAAAGCCATATTGCTGTGGCAGAATGCTGTCCGTCTCACCGGTGGATTTGACCTTGCCATTACCCGCCGTCTTCACATAGTAAAGGACATTTGGCGAATCGTGAACGACGGCATCGAGATTGCCGGCCTGCAGATCAAGGTAGGCGTTATCGATATTCGGAAACTCGATATAATTCGCTTTATATTTGCTTTTCATAAAGCTGGCCGCCGCCGTCCCCTGCTTAAGGCCAACTTTTTTCCCGGTCAAATCACTGAATTTGGCAATGGAATTATCAGTACTTTTCACGGCTATTAACAGGTCGGCATTATAATACCCATCACTGAAATCCACGACCTGTTTACGCGCATCGGTAATGGTTATGCCGGCCATCGCCACGTCCAGATTACGCGACTGCAGCCCGGGGATGAGGCCGCCGAAATCCATCGGCCTTAATTCGTAGCTGATATGCATTTTCTTTGCGATAGCGTCCCACAAATCGATATCAAAGCCGACATATTTATCACCTTGTTTAAATTCAAAAGGGACAAAAGCGGTATCCACGCCCACTGTTATTTTGTCCTGGGCTGCTGTCACAAAACTGGCAGAACAAATAACCAAAGCCAGCGTCAGTTTTAATTTATTAAATAGTCCAGTCATAATTACCCTCAGCGTCAATGAAATGGCATGCAATGAATATCAGCCTGCGATATATATCGCCGGAAGAACCAATAACAACACTTTATATGCAGGGCGCATTATTATGCGCCCGAATGAAAAGGCTAACTTATTCAGAAAATAGAGAGTCGGTGGTATCCGGTACGGGCGTCTGGGCGCTGTTCATCACCATGGAGAGAAAACTGTAATAACCGTTTATCCCAATCAGATCCACCACGCCCTTCTCACCCCATAAATCAACGGCTTGTTGCCAGGTGCTATCACTCACCTTTTGCTGCTGATGCAGTTGCTGACAGAAGTCATAGATCACCTGCTCATCGGGCCGGAGATCGTCTGGCGGGCGCCGTTGCTTAATCGCCCGCACCGCCGCGGCAGAGATGCCCTTCTCACGTGCTATTGGCGCATGGATCGCCCACTCTACCGGCTGTGACCAGTGCCGTGCTGTCAGCAAAATCGCCAGTTCAGAAAGACGCTGACCCAGCGCGCTGCGATAACGTAAATACTCCCCCATACGCTGGGCATGCGCCATCAGCTCGGGACTACGTAACAGCGGCTCAAAAGGCGGCAGTAAGGCGCCGCGCGGCCCATTGATGATCTCTTCCGCTAACTGACGTTGCTGCTCGTCCCATTCCTGTTCCGCCAGGGGCGGTAAACGATTGATCATAATTTTCCCGTCTCTTCGCGGATCACGCTGTTCAGCGTATCGACCACAAAGTCGATCTGCGCCGGGGTGATGATAAACGGCGGCGCGATCAGGATGTGATCGCCATACTGACCATCGATCGTGCCGCCCATGGGGTAGACCATCAACCCACGCGCCATACAATTTGCTTTGATCGCAGCATGCAGCTTCAGGGCAGGATCGAACGGGGTTTTGTTGTCTTTATCGCGCACCAGCTCGACGCCGGCAAACAGGCCGCGTCCGCGCGTATCGCCGACATGCGGTAACTCACCCAACACCTCGCGCAGGGCCTGTTGCAGATAGGCGCCCTGCTGTTTGACGGCAGCCAGTAAATTATCGCGCGCAATCACCTGCTGCACCGCCAGCGCTGCCGACGCGGCGGTAGCATGACAAATGTAAGTGTGGCCATGCTGGAACAACCCGCTGCCCGCCTTCAGCGCGGAAACAATGGTCTCACTCGCCAGTACCGCCCCAATCGGCTGATAACCCCCGCCGAGTCCCTTGGCGATGGTTACTAAATCAGGCACCACGTCGTCTTGTTCAAACGCGTGCAGCGTCCCGGTACGCCCCATACCGCACATCACCTCATCGGCGATATACAGGATGCCGTATTTATCGCACAGGCGGCGCACCCCCTTCAGATAGCCCGGCGTCGGCGGCGTGGCCCCCGTCGTCGCCCCCACCACCGTTTCCGCACAGAAACCGATAATCGTTTCCGGGCCGGCCTCAAGGATGGCTTGCTCCAGCTCATTAAGCAGACGTTCGGTATACTGTTGCTGGGTCTCGTCAGCCCGGCGATCGCGGTACTCATTGCAGGCTGAGACGCGGATAACATCCATTAATAAGGGGGCAAACTGGCGACGGCGCCATTCGTTACCGCCCACCGCCAGCGCGCCCAGCGTATTGCCGTGATAGCTCTGTTTACGGGCGATAAATCGGGTGCGCGATGGCTGGCCGATCTCCACAAAGTACTGCCGCGCCATCTTCAGCGCCGTCTCTATTGCTTCGGATCCGCCCGAGACAAAGTAGGCATAGTTAAGCTCGCCGGGCGCCGTGCGGGTGAGATGTTCGGCCAGCTGTTCCACGACATCACTGGTAAAAAAACTGGTATGCGCATAGGCCAGCTGATCGATCTGGCGGTGCATCGCCGCCAGCACATCAGGGTGTGCGTGTCCGAGGCAGGAAACCGCCGCCCCGCCGCAGGCATCAAGATACGGCTTTCCCTGGGCATCAAAGATATAGGCCCCCTGGGCACGTGAGGCCACGATCGGCGTGCTACGCAGGCTGCGGTGAATGACATGACTCATACTGGGTTCTGCTCCTGAATCCGCTACATTAATTGAGCGTATCTTGCAGGATCCATTTGGATCACGTCAACGAAATAAAGATATAAATGCATCCATAATTCTTATACCAGATACATTTGAATCATTTATCAGGATTTACCGGGGATCACATAGACGCCAGAATCGATAAGATAGCGTTCGGCACTTTCAATTTTACTCACCGCCTCCCGGCCGTGGCGCACCACCAGCATCGCCAGTAAACACTCCGCCAGCCCCATGCCGGAGACCACGGAAGGGAAAAATGACGGACTGTCGATGGAAAACAGCAGCGTGCAGTCTGCCGCCTGCGCTAAGGGGGAAACCGGCGAGTCGGTAATGGCGAGGATCTTCGCCCCTGCCTGCCGGGCTGCCCGTAAAACATCCAGTGATTCGCGTGAATAGGGCGCAAAGCTGGTGAGTAAGACGCAATCCCGGTTGGTCAGTTCGCGGGTGAAAACTTCGATATTGCTGGCCAGGCCATCGATTAACGATACCTGCCGGTTGAACAGTCGATAGACATAAAACAGCGACCACGCGATTGGAAAGCTGGCGCGGAATCCGCAGATATAGACATTCTCCGCGCTATCGAGCAAGGTCACCGCCTGCTCCATCTCCTGCGCATTTTCGTTTTGCGTAAAGGTCAGATTCGCCTGATGCGCCTGAAAAACCTCTTTATACAGCTGCGTTTGCGTGCCGCGGGCCATCATTTTTTCCGCTTTTGATACGTACGTATCATTGCGCAGCCCCAGGTCGTCAATGAAATCGCTTTTCAGCTCGCTCCAGCCTCGGTAACCCAGCCGCTGCGCCAGACGCAGCAGCGTCGCCGGTTTTACCCCGGCTTCCGCCGCGAAGGCACGCATCGATAACACCACCAGTTGGCTGGCATTTTGCAGTGAGAACTCGGCGGCGCGTTGCAGCTCGGGCGACAACCCGCCGAATTCATTAATGATTTTTTCCCTGAGATTCATGGCAGCTACTTACTGGTTTTAAGTGAAAGCTATCTAATCATATTTGAGATCAAGACTCTATAGGTGGCTAACGACCCCGCGGGTCACATCCGTTCCCCCTTCTCATTGCTGGCGTGCTTTACTTCAAATATGGCGCAAGAGGAATGTCACTGGCGGGTGGGAAAAGGTATGCTCTTATCAGGGGGCGTTGCACATCAAAGCCCTGTTCACTGCTGGAAATTTCACCATGGCACGCAACCGCACTTTTTCTCTCAATCTCCGTTGGCGAGCGCTGCTCAAAGACGCAGGGATGGAGCCTGAACATCTCCTCCGCCAGGCCGGTTTGCCGGACGACACCTTTTCAGACATCAATCGCGGTCTGACTACCGATGAGTATCTGCGTTTCTGGCGCGTGCTGGAAAAAGAAAGCGACGATCAGGCCTTTCCTTTGCCCTTTGTAGAAAGGGTCTCTGCGGAAGTGTTTGATCCCCCGCTGTTCGCCGCCTTGTGTAGTACCCACATGATGCAGGCGGTCCAGCGGCTGGCCAAGTATAAACTGCTTATTGCCCCCATGGCGCTGGAGACGACGGTCGTGCAGAACGGCACGCTGACAGTGTCTCCGCGCTGGCTGGGAGCAACAGAAATCCCTGCCTCTCTGGAAGTGGCAGAGCTGGCATTTTTACTTCGTCTGAACCGACTGGCCACCCGCGAACCGGTTCAGGCCGTGAAAGTAACGCTCTCACAGCCCCTCACCCGCCAGCAGACCCACCACTTTTCAGCCTTCTTCGGCACGACCATACAGCGTGGAAAGCGGGCGACCATCAGCTTTGCCGCCGCTGATGCCCTGCGGCCCTTTTTGACGGTGAACGAGGGTATGTGGCAGGTCTTTGAGCCGGAGCTGCAGCGTCGTCTCAGCCAGCTTAGCGATCAGGCCTCAACGGCTGAACGTGTTCATGCAGTCCTGCTGGAGCTTCTGCCGGGCAACGACGCCTCTATCGACAATACGGCGCAACGTCTGGGAATGAGCAAACGCACCCTGCAGCGCAGGCTGGAGCAGGAGGGAGAGAATTATCGCGCCCTTGTTCACGCTTGTCGCGAAGCGCTGGCTCGCCACTATCTTCTCAATACCACGCTTTCCGGTTATGAGATCGCCTTTCTGCTCGGTTTTGAAGATCCGAATTCCTTCTATCGGGCTTTTATGGCGTGGACCGGCCAGACGCCAGAAACCCTCAGAGACATGATGCGCCTCAACTAAGCGCGCGTCATGGCGCGCTTTGCCAGTATTGTGGCGTACCGTGCCAGCGACACCGCGCCTGACAGCAGGCACACTCAGCGCAGTCTACTTGCCGAGGTGCTTATGTTTATTCAGGAAAAGAAAACCGCGCTGGTCACCGGCGCATCGTCAGGGATGGGGAAAGCCATTGCCCGTCGTCTTATCCAGGAGGGTTACCAGGTTTACGTTGCTGCCCGGCAGCTCGGGAAAATGGACGATCTGGCTTCGCTAGGGGCCCAATGCCTGCAGATGGATCTCTCACGACAGGACGATCGGTTGGCGGTCGTGAACACCATTCTGTCTCAGACCGGAGGGGTCGATGTACTGGTCAATAATGCCGGTTTTGGCCTGTATGGCCCGGTCGAAGAGATCGGTATCGATGAGGCTCGCTACCAGTTTGAGGTCAATCTCTTCGGCGCGGCGCATCTCACGCAACTACTGCTTCCCGCGATGCGCGCCCGCCGTCGCGGATATATTGTCAATATCTCTTCCATGGGCGGGAAGATGTATAGCGTCCTCGGCGCATGGTACCACGCCACCAAACATGCACTTGAGGGGTGGTCAGACTGCCTGCGGCTGGAAGTTGCCGACTTCGGCATCAAGGTGGTTATCATCGAACCTGGAGTGATTGAAACCGGCTTCGGCGATGCGGCCAGTGAAAGTATTGTCAAACGTTCGGCCACAGGACCGTATGGTCAGTTGGTAAGAGGGGTCGCCCTGTCGATCCAAAAAACGTACGGCCATGGCACCGGCAGCGACCCGCAGACGATCGCCGAGGTAGTCCTGGTCGCGGTGAAGGCCTCAAATCCACGCCCCCGTTATGCCGTCGGTAAGTATGCCAAATTGCTTATCCGGATGCGTGTCTGGCTGGGCGACCGTCTTTTCGATCGTATCATCCTCAGCCAGATGCGCTGAGGTCATGTTCTGCTCACCTTCGCCTCGCGCTGGAGGGGGATGACTCTCCCAGCCAGTCGATAAAAAACGCCATAAACGCCGACACCTGCGGCGGCTGCAGCTTTCGCTGGGGAAAGACAAACTGCAGCCCAACCTCCTTGCGGTCTAAGGGGCTGAATCCGGTGAAGCGCTCGGCAAACAGCACCTGAAGCCGTCCCTCCTCGACATCCCTCTTCACATCCCACCATGATTTACCGGCGATCCCCGCCCCGCTGAGCGCCCACTGCCGCAGCAGTGCCCCATCGTCGCAGACCATCGCCGGCGTCACCCGCACCACGCGCTCCTTTCCCGCCTCCTCGAAGCGCCATTCATTCATCACCACACCGTGCCGCTCCAGCGCCAGACAGCGGTGATGGTGCAACTCGTCGAGGGAGGCAGGCGTTCCGTGGGTAGCAAGATAAGCCTCCGAAGCCACCAGCACCCGGTGGTTGGGGCGGATATGGCGGATCGCCAAACTACTGTCTGGCAGGTTACCGACGCGAATGCTCATATCCAGCCGGTTGGCGACCAGATCCTCCACGCGCTCCCCTAAGAACACGGAAAACGTGACCTCCGGGTGACGGCGGGAAAAGTCGACGATGGCCGGGCTAAGATACTGTCGGCCAAAGTCGGAGGGGGCGGAAAGACGAATATTGCCGCTCAGCACCCCTTCCTTTTGCGTCAGCAACGATTCGGCGTGACGGGCCTCCTCCAGTACGCGCCGCGCGGCATGATAAAAATCTTCCCCCGCCCTGGTCAGGGTGATAGCGCGCGTGGAACGATGGAACAGACGGGTCTGGTAGCGCTCCTCCATCGCCTTCAGGCGGGCCGTCATGGTGGCCGGTGAGAGCGATAACCGTCTGCCGGCGGCGGAGAGTCCCCCCGCCTCGGCGACAGCCACCAGCAGCGCCATATCTTCCAGCTTGCCCATTTTTCGTATTTCCTGAAAAGTGAATCTGATTTTAGCCTAATTATCAAATTCAGATCCCGACTGTAAAGTGATTTTCATTCCACTCGCAAGGGACACCCGTATGAACAGCCTCTCACTTTTCGATCGTTACCGCATCGGCACGCTGACGTTGAAAAACCGCATCGTCATGGCTCCCATGACCCGGGCGCGCGCCCTGCAGCCCGGAAATATCCCCTCCGCGCTGATGGCGGAATATTACCGCCAGCGCGCCAGCGCCGGATTGATCGTCACGGAGGCGACGCAAATCTCTCCTGAGGGACAGGGATACTCCTGGACGCCTGGCCTGCATTCCGCTGAGCAGATTGCCGGCTGGCAACTGACGACCGGGGCCGTTCACCAGGCTGGCGGCGTTATTTTTTCTCAGCTCTGGCACGTGGGCCGGATGTCGCACGCTCGTTTTCATGCGGATGGGCACCCCGTGGCCCCGTCGGCGCTGGCGCCGGACGCCCAGGTCTGGGTGGTGGATGAGCAAGGCCGGGGCCAGATGGTGGACTGCCCACCGCCGCGGGCGCTCTCCCGATCGGATATTCAGCGTATTGTCGCCGATTACCGTCAGGCGGCGCGCAATGCGATAGCGGCGGGGTTTGACGGTGTGGAAGTGCACGGCGGCAATGGCTATCTGATCGACCAGTTCCTGCGGCGTACCGCCAACCAGCGTACTGATGAGTACGGCGGTAGCCTGAGCAACCGGATCCGTTTTGCCCAGGAGGTGCTGACCGCCATCGGCGACGTTATTGGCCGCGAGCGGACGGGCATCCGCCTTTCCCCCTACATTACCCAGCGCGGGATGAACGACCCGCAAGTGATCGACGCCATCCTTGCCCTGGCGGCCTGGTGCGAACAGCAAGGTATCGCCTTTATCCACCTGGCGGAGGCGGACTGGGACGATGCGCCAGCCGTTCCCCAGCACTTTCGTGACACGCTGCGCGCGACCTTCAGCGGCACCCTGATCGTGGCCGGCAATTACGATCAGCAAAAGGCGGAACGTATCCTCACCGCCGGTCTCGCCGATCTGGTGGCTTTCGGCCGCCCGTTTATTGCTAATCCTGACCTGCCGCAGCGGCTTCAGCACCGCTGGCCGCTGGCGACCGTCAGCGATCCCGCCACGCTGTTTGGCGGGACAGAGGTGGGCTATACCGACTATCCCTTCTATACGGAGCATAAAGAGTGAAAATGACCCGCAAAATGTTACCTGCCAGCCGTAGTTTCGCTGTTGTCTGTACGCAGGCCAGACGCGGCATCACGCTGCGGCGCTGCGCCACAGCGCTGCTGCTTGCCGGGATATCCGGCTCCGCGTTTTCAGCCCCGCAGGGTTTGCTGAAGCCAGCCCAGCTCATCGTTGACAACGGCCTTCCCCCTGCCACACGCGTCGCCAATGAATATGTCGCCAGGCAATACGCCACGTTCTGGAATACCGGTGATGAAGCGCTGGCCCGGGCGGCGCTGGCGGGGAATTTTATCGATAAAACGCCCCCGGAAGGGCGCCGACAAGGGCCGGAAGGCGCGATCCTCGCCTCCAGAGCGTTTCGTCAGGCGGTGCCGGATTTACGCTGTGATGTCGAACAAATGATTGTGGCCGGTGACCGGGTGGTCTCACACTTACATTTTCATGGCCACTTTACCGGGACCTTCGGCACCCGGAAGGGTAAGGGACAAAATATCGATTTTATCGCCACCGATATCTATCAGATCAGCGGCGGTAAAATTGCCGCCAACTGGCATATTGAAGATAACCTGACGCTGATGAAACAGCTGGGCGCGCAATAAGCTGCCCACCCGAGCGGTGAGTAAGCGATCGCCATAACCACGAGCCCCCCGGTATCCGCCGGGGCGGCTCGCCTGGCGACAGACTGTGCTTAGATTTGCGCCATTCCGCCGTCGACATAGATCTCTGCGGCGTTAATAAAGCTCGACTCGTCAGACGCTAAAAATACCACCGTCCTGCCAATCTCCTCCGGCTCGCCCAGCCGCCCGAGCGGTACGCTGGCGGCCAGGGCGTCGAACAAGCCCTGACGGTCCGCCTCCGCGACCAGTCCTCCCAGACCCGGGGTACGCACCGGCCCCGGGCTGACGACATTGATGCGGATCCCGCGATCGTTCACCTCCAGCGCCCAGGAACGCGCCAGGCTGCGTACCGCCGCTTTACTGGCGCTATAGATGCTGAAGTTCGCCGTCCCTTTGACCGCCGCCGTAGAGCCGGTCAAAATCACCGAGGCGCCGTCGGTGAGCAGCGGCAGCGCCTTCTGGACGGTGAACACCACCCCGCGCACGTTGGTGGCGAAAATCCGCTCGACGTGCGCCTCGGTGATGGCGCTGAGCGGCAGCATATCCCCGCCGCCAGCATTGGCGAACAGCACATCCAGGCGGCCGGACTCGTCGGCAATGGTCGCAAATACCGCGTCAAGGTCGCTTAACACGGCGGCGTCGGCGCGGATCCCGCGGGCGGCGGGCCCGATGAATCTTACCGCCGCATCCAGCTCCTCCTGTCGGCGGCCGGTGATATACACCTTCGCGCCCTGCTCCGCCAGCGCTTTCGCCGACGCCAGGCCAATCCCGGTGCTGCCGCCGGTCACTAACGCCACTTTATCCGCAAGTTTTTTGCTCATGGTGCATTTCCTTGGTTAGAGTATAAACAGGCCAGGCTCGCAAAAGCGCCCCGCCGGGTATGGAAAGCACTGTAATCGCCTCAAAGAGGCGGAAAAATGGCCTAATCTGAAAAACACTTTTCCCCTCCGTGGATAATGGACGCCCGCTAACCAGGATACTGCGAATAATGGACCGATTTTCAGCCCTCAAAGCCTTCACCCGCGTTGTCGAAGCCGGCAGCTTTACCCGCGCCGCGGACTCGCTGGATATGCCCAACGCCACGCTCAGCAAAACCATCAAGTAACTGGAAGCGCACCTGGGGGTTTCCCTCCTGCAGCGCACCACCCGGCGTATTACCGTGACGCCGGAAGGACGGGAGTACTATGAAAAAGCTCGCTGCCTGCTGGAAGACCTGGAAGAGATCGACGCCTCCTTCAATACCGCCCACAATAAGCCGAAGGGCCATCTACGGATCGCCATCGGTGGGTCGACCGCGTGCGATGTGCTGATCCCGCTGCTGGCGGACTTTATGACCGCCTGGCCGGATATCCGTATCGATTTGCAGGTGGCCGATAAACCCGCGGACCTCATCAGCGGCAATATTGACTGCGCCATCCGCGGCGGGCCGATGGATGACTCGACGCTGATCGCCCGTAAAATCGGCGAGGCGACGCTGGTCACCTGCGCCACCCCTGGCTATCTTCAGCGCTGCGGCACGCCCGCCTCGCCGGATGAACTCCATCATGGCCACCAGCTCATCAGCTATCTGTCGCCGGCCAGCGGCAGAGCGTTTCCGTTTCGCTTTACGCGTCACGGCGTCAGTACCGAGCTCAAGACAGAGCCCCATCTCGGCATCAATGAGAGCAACGCGCATATTGCCGCCGGCGAGGCGGGCTTAGGCATTGTGCAAACCTTTACCTATTCGCTAAAACCCGCGCTGGCAAGTGGCAAGCTGGTGGAGATCCTTAGCGCCTGGCGCCCGGCCCCCTATCCCTTTCACGTCGTCTATGCCCGGCACCGGCACGTGCCGCCCCGGCTCCGCGTCTTTATTGAATGGCTGGCGGCGGTTTTTCCGGCTGCGGTGCAGGGATAAAGCGCGTTATCTGACGCAGCGCCGAGGGTGGTCCACAATTGAACGCACTGACCGCTATTTTTCCTTTTTACGACCGTCCGAAAAACACCAATGATTAAATCTACGATTTGATGTTTCTACACAAAATATAAACGAAGATTTAAATTGATATGAATGGGTTGACAATAACATTGGCTATGGGTAGATTTCATGGGCCTAAGTTGTGGCCTTTCCTAATCTGACATAAGAGACTAATGGATACTGAATTTAGTAGCGGTCCGAATATGGCCTTAACGGTTATTCGGACAAGTAAACATAAAATCGATTGTGATCACTTCTTCGTTTTGGTGTGTCTCGCCGGAGCCTGATGCTCTCGTGTTGTCCCACCTCGACCAGAGTTTTCACGGTCCCGAGGTGTGTTATGAACTTCAAATCTACCCTTTTTCCTGGTGTCAAAACCATGACATCAACGCTGCGTGTCCGGCCGCCCCGCAATCGGGTGTCGTCTGCGCGTAAAAAACAGCAAAGTTCTATATTCTCTTCGAAAATCATCGAGTTGAATCAACGCATTACTAACTGGCGCGTCAGTCCTGTCACCGGCCAGCTGGAGCGTCGTTGCCGCTTCTCTGATAGCGAAGACCCACAAAGTCGCCCCTTCGTCGCCTGATTCAGCCGTTACGCCGTAGGCCGTGTCTGCGCGCTATGCCGCAGCCCGTTTTCGTGCGTCACGCTGAGTTAAGTCACTGCTGGTACCTGTTTATTCACTGATGTATTCATACTTGTACATCGGCAGGAATAATCACGTCCAAATAAAACAAAATATAAACTTCACGCCTGTTTATTTTTAATAATAAACAGCGGGAAGCCCTGTGCGAAATTAATTAAAACCGATCGCTGATGCGACATCGGGCTATTTTCGGCCGCCCTTAATCCGGGTCTTACCGTAAAAAGCCTGCTGCCGCCCGGCGACAGGAGCAGCACCATGACTGTACAAATCAAGAACCGAAATAAAAAAAGCACGCTGTCTATGCGTGCCGCCCAGGAAGCCCAAAACGGTATCGCAGAAACCCTGGTTAACCTCAACACTACCCGGGAAGGGCTGCAGGAAGCCCAGGCAAATGCCCGGCTGGAGCGGGATGGCCTGAACGAAGTGACTCATGACAAGCCACCGCACGCGCTGATCCAGCTGCTGATGGCGTTTAACAACCCGTTTATTTATGTGCTCGCCATTCTCGCCGGGATCAGCTTCTTCACCGACTACTGGCTGCCCACCAGCCATGGCGAAGACGGCGACCTGACGACGGTGATAATCATCGGCACCATGGTTGCCCTCAGCGGACTGGTGCGCTTCTGGCAGGAACACCGCTCGGCCAAATCGGCCGAAGCGCTGAAAGCGATGGTTCGCACCACCGCGACGGTCGTTCGTCGCGAACACGCCGGGCAAAAAGGAACGCCACGTGAAATCCCGATGCGCGAGCTGGTGGTGGGCGATATCGTGCAGCTCTATGCGGGCGACATGATCCCGGCCGACGTCCGTTTGATCGAATCACGCGACCTGTTTATCAGTCAGGCCGTCCTGACCGGCGAAGCGCTGCCGATTGAGAAGTACGACACCCTCGGCGACGTGGCGCAGAAATCCGCGCACGACAAGGCGGTTGATAACGAAAATCTGTTGGATATGCCTAACATCTGCTTCATGGGGACCAACGTTGTCAGCGGCACCGCTCAGGCGGTCGTGGTGGCGACCGGGCCGAGGACTTACTTTGGCTCACTGGCAAAAGCGATTGTCGGCACCCGGGCGCAAACGGCGTTTGACCGCGGGGTGAACAGCGTCAGCTGGCTGTTGATCCGCTTTATGCTAGTGATGGTGCCGGTAGTGTTCCTGATTAACGGCCTGATGAAGGGCGAATGGTGGGATGCCCTGCTGTTTGCTCTGGCCGTCGCCGTAGGTCTGACGCCAGAAATGCTGCCAATGATCGTCAGCGCCAACCTCGCCAAAGGCGCGGTGGCTATGGCGAAGCGTAAAGTCGTGGTTAAGCGCCTTAACGCGATTCAGAACCTGGGCGCGATGGACGTGCTGTGCACCGACAAAACCGGCACCCTGACGCAGGATAAGATCATCCTTGAGCACCACGTCGACACGCACGGTCAGAAAAATCAGTCCGTGCTGGCGCTGGCCTGGCTCAACAGCCACTATCAAAGCGGCATCAAAAACCTGATGGATCAGGCGGTCATTTACTTCTCTGAAAATGAGTCGGGCTTTGTGCAACCTCAGGGGTACAGCAAAGTCGATGAGATGCCGTTCGACTTCGTGCGCCGTCGCCTGTCGATTGTGGTGAAAGACAGCCAGAGCAATCATCTGCTGGTGTGCAAAGGCGCCGTGGAGGAGATGCTGAGCATCGCCACCCACATGGAAGAGAATGGCAAGGTTATCCCCCTCGACGATCAGCGCCGTGACGCCATGCTGGCGATGGCGAACGACTACAACAAAGACGGCTTCCGCGTTCTGGTGGTCGCTACGCGCGACATTCCGAAAGCCGAAGCGAAAAGACTGTACAGCACCGCTGATGAGCACGATCTGATTATCCGCGGCTTCCTCACCTTCCTCGATCCACCTAAGGAGAGCGCGGGTCCGGCGATTGCTGCCCTGATGGATATTGGCGTCGCAGTCAAAGTGCTGACCGGCGATAACGCGATTGTCACTACGCGGATTTGCCGCCAGGTGGGACTGGAGCCAGGCGAACCGGTACTCGGCCCGCAGATTGAGGCGTTGAGCGACACGGCCCTGCAGCAGTTGGTGGAAGAGCGCACGGTGTTCGCCAAGCTAACGCCGCTGCAGAAATCACGCGTGCTGAAGGCGCTGCAGGCCAACGGTCATACGGTGGGCTTTCTCGGTGACGGCATTAACGATGCCCCTGCTCTGCGCGATGCCGACGTGGGTATCTCGGTCGACAGTGGCACCGATATCGCCAAGGAATCGGCCGACATCATCTTGCTGGAAAAGAGCCTGATGGTGCTGGAAGAAGGCGTTATCAAAGGCCGCGAGACCTTTGGCAACATTATGAAATACCTGAACATGACCGCCAGCTCCAACTTCGGCAACGTGTTCTCGGTACTGGTGGCCAGCGCGTTCATTCCGTTCCTGCCGATGCTCGCGATCCAGTTGCTGCTGCAAAACCTGATGTACGACATCTCCCAGCTCGCGCTGCCGTGGGACAAAACGGACAAAGAGTTCCTGAGCAAACCGCGCAAGTGGGATGCAAGAAACATCGGCCGCTTTATGGTCTGGATTGGCCCGACCTCGTCCATTTTTGACATGACGACCTTTGCGCTGATGTGGTTTGTGTTCAGCGCTAACAGCGAACACATGCAGACCCTGTTCCAGTCCGGCTGGTTCGTTGAAGGCCTGCTGTCGCAGACGCTGGTGGTGCACATGCTGCGTACCCAGAAAATTCCGTTCATTCAGAGCACCGCCGCCTGGCCGGTACTGATGATGACCGGTCTGATTATGGCTATTGGAATTTACGTGCCGTTCTCTCCGCTCGGGCCGTTGGTTGGGCTGCAGGCGCTGCCGTGGCAGTACTTCCCGTGGCTGGTCGGCACCCTGCTCGCCTACTGCTGCGTGGCGCAGGGCATGAAAACGTTCTACATCCGTCGCTTCAGGCAGTGGCACTAATTCTGCGTTAAAGACGGTGATTCACGTGCCGCTTCGGCGGCACCTTTCAGGCAGGCCACACAGGCTGGAAGCATTATGGAAAAGCGACATTCCATCATTTTCCTGATTAAAAATAAGACCATCGCGTTGATTGTCTTATTTTTAATGAAAATAACCCGCACCCTTCGCGTCCGTGCCCTGGCATGGTACGCCGGAGGGAAGATTAACTATCAACACACTAAAGCATTACTGAACCTCGCCAGCGCCATACATCGTTTTTCGATCAGGTTACTGCGTTTTATTTCACTACCCGCCCTGTAGAGGGGGAATTCATGATGTCCGGAACCACTCTGTTAATTCACCTGGCTGGCGCCATCGCATTGCTGCTCTGGGGCAGCCATATGATTTCAACGGCGCTACAGCGCGGCTTCGGCACGCCGCTGCGCAACTGGATGGGACGCCACCTCACTAACCGCTGGACCGCCCTGCTCTCCGGCATTGGCATTACCGGCATTCTGCAAAGCAGCACGGCGGTCAGTATGATGGCGACGTCATTTACCGCCGCAGGTACGCTAAGCCTTGCCCCCGCACTTGCGGTGATGCTCGGCGCCAACATCGGCTCCACGCTGGTGGTCCAGCTGATGAGCTTTAACATGGAAATCGCCATTCCGCTGCTTCTGCTGGCCGGGTTTGTGGTTTTCAAGCTACGCGACCATTCCAGCTTTGAAAGCGTGGGCTGCGCCCTGATTGGCCTCGGCCTGATGCTGCTGGCGCTGCATTTACTGGGTGGCACGCTGCAGGACATTGAGGTCACGCCGGTGTTTCATGCCATGATGCAGGGGCTACAGGGCGATATTTTCATTGCCCTGCTGGTGGCGGCGCTCCTGACGCTCCTGTGCCACTCCAGCGTGGCGATGATTTTGCTGATCGCCTCCCTCGCCGGTACCGGCACGCTGACCCCGTCTACGGCCCTGGTGCTGGTGCTTGGCGCCAACATCGGCGGCGCGTTACCGCCGGTGTTAAACGCCGGGTCCGCGGTGGCCCGCCGCCTGCCGGTTGGCAACCTGATGGTCCGCCTGTCCGGCTGCGCGCTGGCGTTACTGCTTCTGCCGTTGCTGATGGCGATCGCCCGTAAATCCGGGCTGAACACGCCGCAGCTGGTGGTGTGGTTTCATACCGCCTTTAGCGTGGCGCTCGCGCTGCTATTTATCGGCCTGAACGTGCCAATGGCTCGCTTCCTGGAGCGACTGTTTCCGGAAGAAGAGCGCGTAGGCGACCCGGGTATGCCGATGTATCTCGACGATGCGGGTCTGGAAGTGGCTTATATCGGCCTGTCCAATTCGGTTCGCGAATCGCTGCGCGCCGCCGACATGCTAACCATCATGCTGGACCGACTGCTGGTGCTGTTTGTGACCCAGGAAAAACAGGCTGCCGATGACATCCGCCAGCTGGAGCAGTCGGTCGATCTGCTCAGCGCGGCGGTTCGCGCCTACCTCGCCGACATTGGTCAGGACGGGCTGAATGATGCGGATGCCGATCGTGCCCAGGAGATCCTGATGTTCATCATCAATGTTGAGCACGCGGGCGACATTCTCTCCAGCAATCTGACCCAGCTGGCCACGCGCCGCGCACGCCGGGGAGAGCAGTTTAACGACTTTGAATTACACCATATTCGCCTGCTGCATGCGGAGATCCTCACCAGCCTGAACTTAGGAATAGCGGCATTCCTGCGTGAAGACTTGTCTGCTGCCCACCAGCTGGTGCAGCGCAAAGAAACCATCCGCCAGCTGGAGGCCTCCGCCAGCCGCGAGCACTTCAAAAAACTGCGGGAGGACAAGAATGCCTGGGCGGAATCCGGCGACATTTTCCAGCGGGTGCTACGGGACTACCGCCGCGTGCATCACCATATCGCCGCCGTCGCCTACCCGGTCATTGACCGCCTGGGCGATACCTCGCTGCGGTTTATTGAAACGCCGCCGGATGTTTAAAAAACAATAACCGCCAGCGCGCGGACGAGATCCTTTTCAAGGCAAGCAACGTTAAGGTACAAAAAATGCGAGTGTTAATCTGCTCGGGTCGGTTTTATGCCGACACCCATACCATCACCCATGTGCTGGATCTCTATGCCCGTACACAGACGATTAACGTTTTGATTCACGGAGGGCACCAGGCGCTGGGCGGCGCGATAGAAAACTGGGCGCGCGGGATCGACGTTCACGTGATCCGCTACCCGGCAAACTGGGCGCTGCACGGAAAATATGCAGAGACAAGGCGCAATTTGTTTATGCTGGAAGATAGCCGCCCTGACGTACTGCTGGCTTTTCCTGGCGGAGAAGATACGGCGGAGTGCATAAAGATGGCGAAACACAGAGGGATCCGCGTCATCGACGTCGTTTAACCTGAGTGGGTGAAGTTCGGTGACCATGGCCACAGGCAGGCGTCCGCTGAAGGGGTATTGAATGACGGCCTTGACGATTAACCAGCAATGGTCAATATAGAGAACCTTACTCGTCTAAGTGTAAGCTGAGCGCAGAGAGGAGAGTCAGGCGGGGGGCCCGGCCCCCAATTGTCCGGGAACATTATGGGCAATACCGCTCAGCATACCCTCAGGCTTCCGTTGGTCCCCGGGATGAGATTTCACGTCCACTCCCCTTATTCGTGCGGTATCGAAACCAGGAACAGCCGGACAACGACACCCGCCATACCTTACCTGGAGCGAAAAAATGACCTCATCCATTGCCATCGTCGGAGCAGGACTCGGCGGCCTCATGCTCGCACGTGTTTTACATGTTCACGGCATTTCCTCTGTGGTCTACGAAGCTGAAGCCTCTCCCGAGGCCCGCCCACAAGGTGGCTTGCTGGATATCCACGATCATAATGGCCAGCGGGCGCTGATAGCGGCAGGCCTGTACGATGCCTTCCGGGCCCTTATTCTTCCTGGTGGTCAATCCACGCGCGTACTCGATAAAGCGGGCAACGTATTGTTCGAGCAGTTCGATGATGGTTTGGGCGGCCGACCAGAAGTCTCTCGCGGCGCGCTTCGCACGCTGCTGCTGGAGTCGCTTCCTGCGGACACCGTGCAATGGGGCCGTAAAGTGGCAGATATCGTCCCCCATGATGACGGCACGCATAGTTTGTACTTTACGGATGGCGCCCACCACCAGGGTCTCCCTGGTGGTGGGCGCAGATGGTGCCTGGTCGCGTGTCCGCGCTCTGGTCACCGATGCTGTCCCTGCCTATGCGGGATTTTCGTATGTCGAGCGCTGGCTTAGTCACGTTGATACTGATCATCTGGCTTGCGCGCAAGCAGTAGGCCGCGGCTCATTTTTTGCGCTCTCGCCAGGCAAGGGTATCATGGCGCACCGGGAGCCTGGCGGCGTGATCCACGTTTACATTGCTCTGTGCCAACCCCAGGCCTGGTTCGCTGACGTGACGTCCGCTAATGCACAGGTTGACGTGCAACGCATAGTCGATGAATTCGATGGCTGGGCGCATCCACTGCAAACATTGATTACGGAGGGTGATGGTGAGCCCGTATTGCGCCCTATTCACTTTTTACCTCCCGGACTTCGATGGCCGCGAACAGCAGGCGTAACGCTGTTGGGCGACGCCGCGCATCTTATGCTGCCGTTCGGCGAAGGCGCTAATCTCGCATTAGAGGATGGCGCTGAGCTGGGACTCGCGATTGCGGCCAATGCAGATAATCCTGAAGCCGCGCTGTCCGCTTATGAAGAACAGATGTTTATCCGCGTAGAAAGTGCGGCCAACGACGCGCAGGAAATGGCAGGCATTCTCTTTGGGGACGAGACATCCGGCGCGTTGTTGCATTTTTTTAACCAGTATAAAACAGGATCCTGATCCCCGACGCTGCGGTGATTCTTGCGCCATGAACAAATAACCCTCCCGCCATCGGGAGGTCAATGTTCAGTAATGTCCGGAGAATAACGCTCCGGATATAAAATCATTAAAACGCTGTCGCAATAGCTGAAATCTGGAACGAGTTATTTTAATAACCCCTTCATGATCAAAGACAGACCGAACTCAAAACAGGTATCCGGATGTTGGTGGGTAAGCGCATCGATACGACTGATTTCTGTTGAGGGTGTAGACAATCTTTCATCATCATGTCTGTCTGTACGAGACTGCTCCTCCAATACGCATCCCAGGGTATATTCGCTAATAGTGAGTAATATCATTGCGGCTTCGGCCTCAGAAAAGCCGGCCCGCATAAGGTAAGCCACCTTTGGGTAGAACGTTTCCCCTCCTACCCGCGCCGGTGTTGTCCCCGCATGGAGCAGTGCGCCATCCCGATGAGCGAGAAGCGCGCGGCGGAAACTGCGCGCGTTATTTGCCAGCCAGTCTGCCCATTCGGCCGTGTCTTCAGCCAGCGGAAGCGAATGGTGCCTGGCCAAAACAGTTGCGGCCATCTCTTCCAGTAAGCTGGCCTTGTTCCTGAAATGCCAGTACAGCGTTGCGGATTCTACCCCCAGCTTTTGCGCCAGCTTTCGCGTCGTTATCGCTTCCAGCCCGACTTCATCTAAGAGTGCTAATGCAGCATTAATGACCTGATCCCGCTGAATTTTAGCCATGGTGTTCATCCTGTTGTTAATGCATCCAACCGAGCCCGTGGTAGATGAAAAGAGATCTTCTCCTGACCAGGAGCCTACCGGCGCCATTGATGAAAATAAATCTATCATTGATAGAAAAATTGATCAATGATAGATTTTTAACGCATCGCACCTAAAGGTCATCCATGAATATCAATCGAGATACGCAGGTAAAGAAAACAAACCATGCTGGCCCCATCAATGCCATCCCGCCGGTTTTGTGGATGCAAGCCGCCATCATCACCCTTGGGGCATTCGCTACCATGCTCTCATCCACCATGCTCAGTGCTGCGCTTCCGACCATGGCAAACGGCCTTGGGGTGACGGACGCCTCCATCCAGTGGATAGCCACCGCGTACCTCATGGCGCTGGCCGCAGGCGTTCCGGTTAGCGCATGGGCGGTAAAACGGTTTGGCGCCACCCAACTTTGGCTCTATGCACTTATTTTATTTGGTGTTTTCTCGGCAGTTTGCGCGTTATCCCCGAATATCGAGGTGCTGCTCACCGCCAGAATAATGCAAGGTCTGGCAGGCGGGTTACTCGTGCCGGCCGGGCAGACGATCCTGGGTCTGGTGGTCGGTCGTGAGCGCCTCGGGCGGATCATTGGTACGATAGGCGTGGCTATCGTCATTGCGCCCTTACTGGGAACGTCTCTGGGGGCCGTGCTGCTTCAGGTCTGCGGATGGCGAGTCTTGTTTTTTATTAATGTCCCCTTATCTCTCTGTGCCTGGCTTGCGGGATGGAAATTACTCCCTCGCCCGACAATAAAAAATGATAAGCCGCTCTCCCTGGACTGGATGGGGTTAATACTGATTCTTTGTAGCCTTCCCCTGCTCATGGAGGGTATTAAAGGCGTCAGCCTGAATAGTGGTGAAAATAGCGGGAACATTATCTTACTCAGCGTGGGCGCACTGTTTATCGGCTTGTTTATCTTTCGCTCTTTTCGCATTGACTCGCCTTTACTTCATCTCAGCCTTTTCAAACATCGTGGCTTCACATTATCGGCGTTGCTGATGGCTATCGGAGGTGCGGTGAATTTTGGTGGAC